>ERZ808044.730-NODE-730-length-28197-cov-4.724467_pt1 | contig 28197 bp, 21 predicted proteins | sample MGYA00380195_ERZ808044 | MGnify/ENA primary metagenome ERZ808044 (study PRJEB31490, sample SAMN06133423) | mouse gut metagenome | isolation source: Z7_2 | host: mice | place: China: Chengdu | collected 2015-05 ...
AGCCTGGACTGCACCGCCTTAAGCCGGGACTGGAGTCAAGGACATATGGGATTTAAGGCGGTGGATGAGGTGAGGGACAGGCTGAAAGAGGCAGGCTGTGTTGGGAGGAATACTCGGTTAGTCCTGAACCATTTTGCTCATTTTGGGGATTTCACCCACGAAAAAATCTGCGAGACAGAAAATCCTAAGGGCTATGAAGTGGCTTATGACGGCTGCATTTTTGAAATTTAGGTATCAAACACAGAAATCAGGGCGAAAAACGCCATGAGAATAAAAAGGAGGAAAAAAGTTATGTTAAAAAAGAAATGGATAATGACGACAATGGCTTTGTGTCTGGCAGCCAATACTGTGTTTCTGGCAGCATGTGGAGAGACCTCTTCTACTCAGCAGACAGACGGGACAGTCTCAGACACTTCGAATCAGGGGGCTGTAAAACAGGAACAATCAGAAGGAGAAGAGGAGGTTTCTGATTTCAAAGGCAAGACTATTGAGATTGCCACGTACTTGTCCGGCGATACCTTGAATGCGTACAAGCAGGTAATTGCAGATTTTGAAAATGAGACGGGTGTTAAGGTGACTTTGGATGAATATGGTGAGGACTATGAGAGCACAATGAAGACCAGAATGGCATCCAATGACCTTCCGGATATCTTTGAGACCCATGGATGGTCTTTAATCCGCTACAAGGAGTATCTGACTGATTTAAGCGGGGAGCCGTGGGCTGGCGAGCTAAATAAGGCGGCGCTAGGCGTAATTCAGGATACAGACGGAAAGCTGTACACATTGATGACCACAGGCTCCTGTCTTGGTACTGCGGTCAATGTAACTGTTTGTGAAAAGGCCGGAGTTGACCCCTGGGCCATTGAGACATGGGATGATTTCAACGCGGCCTGTGACAAGATTAAGGCGGCCGGTTTTACCCCCATTGCCAATTACTTTACTTCTGCCGGAGCCTTAGCCAATGCCAATGGTTCCTGGCTCAGCTATGAGGGGGCTCAGTTTAACGACAATGAGGCCATGCTAAACGGAACCTGGGATTGGGCAAACTTTAAGACTATTCTGGACTATCTGCAGACCTGGTTTGATAATGGATATCTGTACGCAGATTGTGGAACAATTAAGCAGGCCGATGCCATTGAGCGATGTGCGAGAAATGAGTGCGCGTTTATCGTGGGAATCGGAACTTCTTACCAGACGGCAGTCACCGCTCAGAACCCGGATGTAGAGATGGCCATGATCCCCATCTGCGCCAGCAAGGAAGGCGGAGCAAGGTTCTGCGGAATCGGAGAGGGCGCTTCTTTCGGTATATGGAAGGACACGAAAGAGATGGATGCGTGCAAGGCTTTTCTAAACTATGTGTCAGAGCACGCGGACGGCATCAATAGCGCGGCTGGCGAGATCAGCACACTGCCCTGCCAGGTATCCAAATCCTATGGAATGAGCCTGATGGAGGAGATGGAGTCCCATTATCCCGATGTATTCTACGATAATCTGTGGGACAGAAAGTACATGCCGTCAGGAATGTGGAGTGTGTTCCAGGTTGCCGCCGGAATGTTCTGTGAGGATCAGTCGGAAGAGAGCAAGCAGGAAGTTATTGCTTACCTGAAAGAAAATTACACGGATTTGTACGAGGCGGCACAGGAATAAACAGAGAAACGGGAGTCCAGTTATAGGCTCCCGTTGTTTCAAAATACCAGGAAGGAGAAGAATGCAGATGGAAAAGAGACGGAAATGGACGCTGCTGTCATTGAGTATTCCGGCTTTTTTATTGATCTTTATTTTTATGATCGTTCCGCTGGGAAACGCAGTGAAAGTATCGTTTTATAAATGGAACGGATATTCTCAGAAAATGCAGTGGATTGGTTTGAAAAACTATGCTTCTATTTTTTCGGACAAAGTTTTCCTGCGGTCTACTATGAACACCTTTATTTATGGATTTGGCAGCACTCTGCTCCAGAACATTGCCGGCCTTTCTGCTGCGCTGCTTGTAAACCGGCAGTTTAAGGGACGGAATTTTGTGCGCCTGATCCTTTACATGCCCATCATGATCTCAGGGGTTATCATGGGAGCTATTCAGTATTATATTTTCAACTATGACAACGGTGTCCTGAACAATCTGTTGAATCTGTTCGGTATTGGAAATATCTACTGGATGCAAAGTGGAATCGGTTCGGTGTTGATTATCACGTTGATTAACAGCTGGCAAGCCATGGGGTTCTGTATGCTGATCTATCTGGCTGGCCTGCAGAATATACCCAAAATGTACGAGGAAGCTGCTCTTTTAGACGGCACTAGCCGGCGGCAGATCTTCTTTAAGATCGACCTTCCTCTGCTGATGCCGGCCATTACCACTGCGGTTATCACCAACTTAATCGGAGGATTTAAGCTGTACGATATCATCGTTACCTTAACAAACGGAGGACCTAACCGGAAATCCCTGTCCCTTTCCTACTATATTTCTTTGCTGTATTTTAATGACGAGAAGGCGGGATATTCGGCTGCAGTGGGAATCGCATTGTTTGTCATTATTTTTGTAGTTGCGGTCCCCATTAATCAGTATCTGAGAAGCAGGGAGGTGGAGTACTGATGAAAACTGAAAGAAGCGACAAGGTTCCTATGAGGCAGGTGTATGCGCCAAATAAGAAAGTGGGTTGGGGCGTATATGTAATATCCGGTTTTTTGATTCTGTTGTATCTCTTGCCCATCTATGTAATGCTGAATCAATCCTTTCGCTACATCACGGATTTGACTCCACGCCTGTATCTGCCAGAGAAATGGACATTTGACAACTATGCCCAGGCTTTTCAGGATCCGAACCTGCTTAACGGATTTAAAAATTCCATGATATATGTGGCAGAAGTATGTGCGCTGGAAGTTTTTTTGGGAGGGCTGGCGGCTTATGGTCTGGCGCGATCCGGAGGAAAGGTATCTTCCGCTTTGAGAACTTTCAACATTTGCGTTATGATGATTCCCAGTTTGTCCTTGCTGGTAGGAACCTATTCTTTGATGGTGAAATTCCACATGATCAATAAAATATGGGCATTGTCCCTTCAGACCGCAGCCATCGGTATGGCAGGAACCATGTTTTTCTACACATCATTTATCGTTTCCATTCCAAGAGACTTAGACCAGGCGGCGGCTATCGACGGAGCCGGGATTCTGAGGACATTTTTTCAAATCATTCTGCCCCAGCTGAAGCCGGTAACAGTCACCAGGCTGATCATGATCGCAGTGGGAACCTGGAACAATTTTGCTATGCCTACCTACCTGCTGACCAACACCAGTAAGGCTACGGTGATTCTGACAGTGCGGAAGGCCTTCTACACGGCCTATGGCTCTGTCCAAAATGTACCTTTGGCTTGTGCGGAATGTGCAGTTGCCTTGACACCGGTGATCCTTTTGTATCTGCTGCTTCAGAAATATATTATCGAAGGGCAGCTGGATTCCGTGAGCAAATAGAAAATTTCCGGGAGTGTTGCTCCTTAGATAAATCACCTATGGAACAACACTCCCGGAAAGATTTTTGCATGACTCCTATACGTACTCTACAACATCAATCCACTTCATCAGGAAGTCTTTCTCTTTGGCCTTTTTCTTGGTAAGCTGAGCGGCAGCTACGATGGGCAGCCAGCGGTTTACGTACTGGCGGGCAGTATCGCTCTTCTTGCAGAACAGGTCGATATACATATCAGCCAGCTTTTGATCCTCCAGGGCAAATAACAGATAAGTCATAGCAGCGTCAGCGCTGGCGTTGCCCTGTGCGGCATGGGCCCAGTCGATTACGGCAAAATTACCCTTTGTGTCAACAATAACATTGGTGGGATTAAAATCGCCATGGCACAGCTTGGTATGTCTGGGCATACCGTCTAAACGGGTGCTCAGCTCATAGCGGCAGGTTGCGTCAATATCTTTTAAGCTGTTGATCTGGTTCTGCAGCTTGGCCTTTAATTTTTTGATGCCAGGGCACTTTTTGGAATGGATCTCCAACTGAAGGTCTACGAACTGCTCCATATATTCTTCCAGCTTATCCGGATTCTCCTTCATTAAGGAATCCAGAGTAACGCCTTCGACTTTTTCACGGACCAATGCCCAGCCCTCAGGAGTCTCGGAAACTTCAAGGATTTCCGGAATGTTTAAACCGGTCTCCTCTACGTGGGCTTCGTTTAATGCCTCGTTAAAGACCTCGGCTTTGGAGTAACGCTTTTTGTCAAAAACTTTAATGATTTTGTCCTTGGTAGCGTATACGGTCTTATGAGGACGTGTAAAGATAATATCCTTCTCATTCAGCTTCATGAAAATACCCTCCTTATACTTATATTAGTTTGCGTTTTCTTCACCATAGTAAGCGCGCAGATACATATCCTTGATCTCGCTCATCAGCGGGTATCTGGGGTTGGCGCCGGTACACTGGTCATCAAATGCGTTCTCAACCATTTCGTCTAAAGTTGCCATAAAGGCTTCTTCTGTAATACCGTAATCCTTGATGCACTTCTTAATGCCAACTCTTGCCTTTAATTCCTCGATCTTGTCAATGAACTTGTTTAAGGTGTCCTCATCGCTGTTTCCGAACACGCCGCAGAAGTTTGCACACTCTACATAGCGGGACAGGGTGTGAGGATACTGATACTGAGAGAAAGTACCCATCTTAGGCGGAACTTCTACCGCATTAAACCGCATAACATGGCTGATTAACAGCGCATTTGCAACGCCGTGGGGCAGGTGATGGTAAGCTCCCAGCTTATGAGCCATGGAATGGCATACTCCTAAAAATGCATTTGCAAATGCCATACCGGCCATGCAGGAGGCGTCAGCCATCTTCTCACGGGCATAGGGGTCGTTAGCGCCGTTTTCGTATGCGCTGGGCAGGTAAGCGAAGATGTTCTTCATTGCCTTTAATGCCAGACCATCCGTATAATCGGTAGCCATGATAGAAGCATAAGCCTCTAATGCATGGGTTAACGCGTCAATACCGGAAGCGCTGGTTAAGCCCTTGGGCTGATTCATCATGTTGTCAGCATCAATGATTGCCATGTTGGGAAGCAGTTCATAGTCAGCCAGGGGGTATTTGGTGCCGGTGCGGTCATCAGTAATAACTGCGAAGGGAGTTACCTCAGAACCAGTACCAGAGGATGTGGGGATGGCTACAAAATAAGCTTTTTCACCCATTTTCGGGAATGTGTAAACTCTCTTTCTGATATCCATAAACCGCATTGCCATATCAAGGAAGTCTACCTCCGGATGCTCATACATTACCCACATAATCTTACCGGCATCCATTGCGGAACCGCCGCCCAAAGCGATAATGCAGTCCGGCTCAAATGCGCGCATTGCAGCGGCGCCGGCGTTTGCAGAAGTTAAGTTGGGATCAGGAGCAACTTCATAGAAGCAGGTGTGCTGAATACCCATCTGGTCTAATTTCTCTTCAATGGGCTTAACATATCCATTCTTATATAAGAAGCTGTCAGTAACAATAAAGGCTTTCTTCTTGCCCATAACAGTGCCCAGCTCATCTAAAGCAACCGGCATACAGCCCTTCTTAAAGTAAACCTTCTCAGGTGCGCGGAACCACAGCATGTTTTCTCTCCTTTCGGCAACGGTCTTAATGTTTAATAAATGCTTTACGCCAACATTCTCGGAAACAGAGTTGCCGCCCCAGGAGCCGCAGCCTAAGGTTAAGGACGGAGCCATTTTGAAGTTGTAAAGGTCGCCGATACCGCCATGAGAAGAAGGAGTATTGATGACAATACGGCAGGTTTTCATTGCCTCGGCATGCTTCATAATCTTTTCGGTCTGTGCCGGATGAATGTAAAGGGATGCAGTGTGGCCGTAGCCGCCGTCTGCCACCAGACGCTCTGCCTTATCCAGAGCCTCGTCAAATGTCTTGGCCTTGTACATAGCCAGCACAGGAGACAGTTTCTCATGGGCGAACTCTTCGCTGATATCCACAGACTCAACCTCGCCAATCAGAATCTTGGTATCCTCCGGTACTTCAACGCCTGCCAGCTTGGCAATGGTTGCCGCTTTCTGACCCACAATCTTGGCATTCAGGGCGCCGTTTACAATGATGGTCTTGCGGACCTTATCAATCTCGCCCTGCTTTAAGAAATAGCAGCCTCTGTATTCAAATTCTTTTCTTACTTCGTTGTAAATGGATTCCATGACTGTAACGGACTGCTCGGAAGCACAAATCATACCGTTGTCAAATGTCTTGGAATGAATGATGGAGTTAACCGCCATCTTAATATCTGCTGTGTCGTCGATAATGACCGGTGTGTTGCCGGCGCCAACGCCCAGAGCAGGCTTTCCTGAAGAATAGGCAGCCTTTACCATGCCGGGACCGCCTGTTGCCAGAATCAGGTCCGCATCTCTCATTACCTCATTGGTCAGTTCCAGTGAGGGAACATCAATCCATCCGATAATGCCTTCCGGTGCTCCGGCCTTCACTGCCGCGTCCAGAACCACCTTAGCCGCCGCAATGGTACATTTCTTAGCACGGGGATGTGGGGAAATGATGATTGCGTTGCGTGTCTTTAAGGCAATCAGCGTCTTAAAGATAGCTGTGGAAGTAGGATTGGTGGTAGGAATAACAGCTGCAATCAGGCCGATTGGCTCGGCAATCTTCTTAATGCCGTATTCCTTATCTTCCTCAATCACACCAACTGTCTTGGTGTCCTTGTATGCGTTGTAGATATACTCTGCCGCGTAGTTGTTTTTGATGACCTTATCCTCAACCACGCCCATGCCGGTCTCTTCTACTGCCATCTTTGCAAGCGGAAGACGCATCTTATCGGCTGCGCTTGCTGCCGCAAAAAAGATTTTATCTACCTGCTCCTGTGTAAAGGTAGAAAAAGCTTTCTGCGCTTCGCGCATTGCGTTCATTTTTGCATTTAGTCCGTCTACGCTGTCAATGATTTCCGGAACAACCTGCTCGATTTTCTTTGCCATTTCCTTATCCTCCATTTTCCTTGTGTTTGCATCAGTACATTTAGGCTGTACCTGCCTGTCAAGTCATTTTAAATTGTTACTCAACCGCTATTGACAATTAATTAACAATCTCACTGTTTGCATTATAAACCTTCGTTAAAAAAATGTCAATATGTAAATGAAAGATTTTATAAATTTTTTAAAGAGAGGGCAATATAAGAAAGAAAAGAGCTATCCTCTACCGCAATGGCAATAGAGGATAGCTGTAATTAACAATCGAACACAATGGCCAAATCTCAAGGGCCTTCCTATAGATAACTTTTTAATAATTCCACCTTATCCAGTCTCTCCCAGGGCAGGTCCAAATCATTGCGGCCAAAGTGACCATAAGCAGCTGTCTGCTTATAAATCGGACGGCGCAGGTCCAGCATCTTGATAATTCCGGCCGGACGGAGGTCAAAATTGGAGCGGATGATGTCCACCAGCTTCTCATTGCTCAATTTCCCGGTTCCGTAGGTATCCACCATGATGGAGGTAGGATGAGCAACGCCAATGGCATAGGACAGCTGAATCTCGCACTTGTCAGCCAGAGCGGCCGCCACGATGTTCTTGGCAACATAGCGGGCAGCATATGCAGCAGAACGGTCTACTTTGGTGCAGTCCTTTCCGGAGAATGCGCCGCCGCCGTGACGCGCATAACCGCCGTAGGTGTCAACGATTATTTTACGTCCTGTCAGACCGCTGTCCCCCTGAGGTCCGCCGATAACGAAACGTCCCGTGGGGTTGATGAAAAACTTCGTGTTCCCGTCAATCATATCCTGAGGAAGTATCTCGTCAAAGATGTACTTCTTCACATCCGCATGAATCTGTTCCTGGGTCACGCTCTCATCGTGCTGCGTGGATAATACCACCGCATCCAGGCGGACCGGCTTGTCATTTTCATCATACTCCACCGTTACCTGGCTCTTGCCGTCCGGACGGAGATACTTAAGCGTACCGTTTTTGCGGACTTCCGTAAGACGCTTAGCCAGCTTATGGGCCAGGGAAATGGGATAAGGCATGAATTCCTCTGTCTCATTGGTGGCAAAACCAAACATCATGCCCTGATCTCCTGCTCCGATAGCATCCAGCTCCTGGTCAGACATCTTATTTTCCTTTGCCTCTAACGCCTTATTCACTCCCAGCGCAATATCCTGGGACTGCTCGTCAATAGCTGTGATAACACCGCAGGTATCGCAGTCAAAGCCATATTTGGCACGGTCATAGCCTATCTCACGCACAGTCTCACGCACCAGCTTCTGAATATCCACATAGGCGTTGGTGGTTATCTCTCCCATGACCAGAACCAGTCCTGTTGTGGTAGCTGTCTCACATGCTACGCGGCTCATTGGGTCCTGCTCCATCAGAGCATCTAAAATCGCGTCGGATATGGCGTCGCACATTTTGTCCGGATGCCCTTCTGTTACGGATTCAGATGTAAAAAGTCTTCTCTCCATTTTAAGTCTCTCCTTCTTTCAGATAAATGATTAATAGCAGCTGTAACATCAACCATTTACAAAAAACAAAGTCCGCAGCAATTGCGGACTTGAAAATATCTTTAAATCTTCAAATCCTCTTATTGCTCGACCAAGTATGCTCTTGCAGCATACTCCTCGCTCAGGCTGGCACCTTCCGGCCCTTTCGCATATCTTGCTGATATACTCAACCGGGGTTGCCGTGACTTCACAGGTCCTTTGTACCTCCATCACTCTGAATAAGGGATATTTACGAACTCTTTAATTGTAAAATGTGTTACTTTCAATATCTTATAGCAATTATATCTATATGTCAATACTAAAATTTATCATTTCCTATTCTACCTTATGGTAATCCTTCCCTGTCCGGCGGGATTTGCATACTCAGATGTCACAAAGCCTCCCATCCGCCTGATATAGGAAGATAATATATCCACATCCACCATGACCTCATCCCGGATTACATTGCATCCTTTAAACATAGTCATGCCGTCGCCTCCCTGTTTCAGCATGTAGTTATGGGACGCTACGGTATATGTCCTATTAAGGTCAATGGGCTCTCCCGCCACTTTAATATCCGTTACCCTGTAGGCTCCTGACACGCCGGTGAAATTGCCCTTGTCATCCGTCTGTACGCCGGACCTAACGGATGTGTCGATGGTGTAGGTCAGACCGGAAACCTGAAGGAAGCCCCCGCTCTCTTCCGGACAATTTTTAGACGCCATCTCCAGTGCATCCTTAATCTGCTGTCCTGTGGCCTCTATGACACATCCCATATTTCCATAAGGGAACACAGCCAGGGTATCGTTATAGGTAATGTTTCCCGGCTTAATAACGCTGCGGATTCCACCTCCGTTGCTGAGCCCGATATCAGCCCCCAGCTCCACACGGTAAGCATCCGCTGTCAAATCACCCAGATTCGTCTCAGCGTTTCTGACAATACGGTTCCCTGTGGCAGGATCATTAACCGTCAGTTCATACGGCGTGGCGCCCAGAACCGTCTTTAAGGTCTCATTGTATTGGTTCTCGATTGACTGGATAAACTGCCAGGTTCCATAGTCCGCAGCCTTTCCGTCCTTGCTAATATAGCTTCCTCCGGGAATCACAATAGTAAGCCCCGCCGGAATCACATCCGCATTCTTTATCTTATCCAGGTTACTGTTATAAATATCAATCCAACGGTTATAACTTCCCAGCTCTCTCTTTGCAATCCTGCTTAAGGTGTCATGTTCCTGTACTGTGTACTCCCTGTCCGGATCCGCGGCAGGCACCTCTGATATCAGCTCGGCGCGTATGGAACCATCGGCGGATATGGTCAGCTTACCGATATGGTTCAGCTTGGTTCCCGTCTGTGTCAGAACCACATTCTGTCCATTTTTATTCTTTACGTTCTCCGACGGAACCGTTTCATGGGAATGACCGTCAATACATGCGTCAATTCCCGTGGTATTGGCAATCACATTGGCGGAGGACCATTTCTGGGTAATGCCGTTTTCCCCAAGATGGCCGGCCAGAATCACATAATCAGCACCCTCTGTCCTGGCGGCGTCCACGCTGGCCTGCACCTGATTATACAGCTTCTGGCCGCTCTCGTCCTCACAGAAGGAATAAATATAATTGCCCTGGCTGTCCTGGAAATACGCCGGAGTGGATTTTGTAAAGCTCTCAGGCGTGGTCACACCCACAAACGCCACCTGAGTATCTCCATATGTAAACATCCTATAGGGCGCAAAAACAGGTGTGCCTGTTGCGCTGTTTATAAAATTGCAGGAATAATATCCGCAATTTAATTTCCCGGCCAGTTCCAGAAATCTGGACATGCCATAGTCAAACTCATGGTTTCCCGGAACCGCAAAATCATATCCCACATAGTTCATGATATCAATAAGATAACCGCCGTCGGAAAGCGTGCCAATGGGCGCTCCCTGAATGGCATCCCCTGTATCCACCAGGGTCACATAAGGGGTCTGCCGCTGCATCTCCTTCTTATATAATGCCAGACCGGCATAGCCGATATTGTCATCCACTCCGCAGTGGACATCATTGGTGTACAGCACCACGATATCCTTGTCCGCTGCCAGTGCCGTGATTGGACCGCCTGCCAGCGGCAGGCCCGTCACTGCCACTGCGGTCAGGACAATTGCGAGAAACAGACTCTGCAGCCATTTAAAACTCTTGTTTTTCATGATTTTCCTCCTTCTTCACCCTTTTCTTCAAACATTTTGCTGCTCGTATCATATAACCATCATATCATATTTTCCATCAAAAGCCAAATGAAACAGCAGGTGCTCCGGCAGATCCGGATATCCGCCAAATCAATCCCCGGCCAGCTCCCCCTCGTTCGCCTCTTCCCTGCATATCTCCTGTGCGGATTGGTAATCCGTCACAGCCAGCTCCATCACAGACTGGGAATAATTTACAGATATCCTGACATATTTTCCTTTTTCCCTGGCTGCCTCAGACGCAATTCCCGCAATCTGCTCCAGCACCTCCCTGGTCAGATATCCTCCCCGCCAGTGGAAAACATAATAGGGCTGTTTTTTTCTCAGTACCACCTTAAAGCGTCCGGCCACGTCCTCCAACTTAGTCAGGGACAGCCGGTTCTCCCTGTAATAAAACCTTGCCCCGTCCGTACATGCCGGCACCTTATATACCAGGGGCTGATGATCCTTAAATATCATCCTGTCATCCAGATTAAAATAATCAAACCGCTTCTGTCCATACCGGCCCAGGGAATTATCAAAGGTCGCATCCAGATGGTACCATGTGTTTTTCAGCTTCACCAGATTCCATGCATGGCGATACCGGATTCCCCTGTCAGGAGCTGATTCACTTATGGCTATCAGGCACTCCAGCCCCAGCCTGTCGCACAGTATTTTCACGGTCTTTGCAATGCCTTCGCACACGCCGATTCCCTGCTGGAGAGGCCCTATAATTTCATGAGAATACTGTTTTTTCAGTTTGTCATAGGTTACATTGGAGCAGATGAATTCATGCACGTACTTCTCCTTTTCCTCCGGCGTCATCCCCTCTGCCTGCCGCACCAGGCGGCTGATTCTGGCCTCCAGGGCTGTTTTCATCTCTTTTATTTTCTTCTTCTCAAACATATATTCCGGAATCATCTGCACATATTCTGAATTCCGGGCAAACCTGTAGTGAAAGCCCTCCACATAAAATATGGCCGGATGGTCCAGGCGCAACCGGAAAAAAATATCTGACAGTTCTTTTCCATCCAGGCCCAGAACCGGAAATTCCGGCGACAGTGACTCAAATCCATCCAGCATGGCCCTGTAGGCGTTCTGCTGCGCTTTATTCATCTGCTGGTAATAAAATTCCTGTTTCATATCCGTTCCACATATCCTTCTTAAGTCTGTTTGTCCTGCCTCTGAAAGAAAAGGCAGGATCCATGCACCTTCCGGTACATCCTCCTGCCTTGTATTCTCTCCTGTTATCAGCCGACCCGCAATTTAAACTTCTGTACTTCCCGGTCGGAATCTACTTTTTCTATCATGGCTCCCAGTCCCTGGAGCTTTTCTTCAAAACACTCATATCCGCGCTGGATATAACCGATTTCATCCACCACTGTATACCCGTCAGCGGCCAATCCCGCAATCACAAGGGCTGCTCCCGCTCTCAGGTCCGGTGCATTGACCTGGGCTCCTGTCAGGCGTTTTACGCCGTCTATAACAGCCACGTTGCCCTCTACCTTTATATTGCTGCCCATGCGGGCCAGCTCGTCCACATATTTGAATCTGTTCTCAAAAATACTCTCCGTCACCATACTGGTGCCGTTGGCCAGGACCAGGGCAACCGACATCTGAGGCTGCATATCCGTAGGAAAGCCGGGATAAGGAAGGGTCTTTATATCCGTGTGTCTCTGGGAAGGTTTTCCCACCACGCGGACAGCGTCATCAAATTCAATCACCTCACAGCCTATCTCCGTCAGCTTGGCGGAAATGGCCTCCAGATGCTTGGGAATCACGTTCTTAACCATGATATCGCCTCTGGTGGCAGCCGCGGCGCACATGAACGTACCTGCCTCAATCTGGTCCGGTATAATGGAATACTCGGTTCCATGGAGACGGTTTACACCCCTGATACGAATTGTATCAGTACCGGCTCCCTTTATATTGGCGCCCATGCTGTTTAAGAAGTTGGCAACATCTACAATATGGGGTTCCTTGGCAGCATTCTCCAGAATGGTCTGTCCCTCTGCCAGGGCTGCGGCCATCATGATATTAATAGTAGCTCCCACAGACACCACATCCAGATAAATGTGGCTTGCCACCAGGTCGATGGCATGGGCTATGACAGCCCCGCGCTCAATGGTCACCTCAGCCCCCAATGCCCTGAATCCCTTGATATGCTGGTCAATGGGCCTGCTGCCGATATTGCATCCCCCTGGAAGGGGAACCTGCGCACTCTTATACTTGCCCAAAAGGGCTCCTATGAAATAGTAAGAAGCACGTATCCTGCGTATATACTCATCATCCACAGATACCTCGCTTATATTGCTTCCGTTTATCTTTACAGTGTGTCGGTCAATCCTGTCAACCCTTGCACCAATTTCCTGAATCGCCTCTAACAGTACATTGATATCCCTTACATCCGGCAGATTATCAATCACCACATCATCGTCAGTCATGATAGAAGCAGCCAGTATTCCCAGTGCGGCATTCTTGGCTCCGCTTATGGTCACATCTCCCACCAGTGGATTCCCGCCTTTGATAATATATTGTTCCATTCCACACCTCTGATTTTTTTTTAAACAAATCCAATATATAAGGAAAATACTCCTAAAGAAATCTTTAAAAATTTGTTCATATTTTATTTACATCTTCTTAGATTATACCATAAGAATCAGATTTGTAAAGTAAAACGAAAATGCACGCTCTAAAGTACACTGTCTACTCCACTGCCAAAGCGCACAGAAAATCATTCTGCAGGTTCTTGAAATACTCTGTGGCATCATTCAGTCCCATCTTCTGTGTCTCCTGGGTCTGAGGATTATAGAGAGTCACATTGTACTGGTCATAGCCGGACAAAAGCACATATTGGCCTGATTCCACATAGGCAATCACAGGAATACCCTTGTCAATATAATACAGCATCTGGATCAGGCTGCATCCTCCCGCGTCGATGAGTATAAGCCCGTCCTCATAGACGCGGCTGCCGTCAAATGAATCCAGATACTTTGTCACCTTTCTGGCCTCATCCACCGGGGATTTGATATTGCGTATGGGCTGCCTGTTGATTCTGTCCCACACAATATGCTGGCTGCTGTCCGTCACATAGCCCATCTGCCCATAGGCCATTTCCACTGCCTGGCTGAAGTTTCTGGATGAACCAATATAATGTCCGCCACCGTAAGCCTTAAATACCATACTGTTATCAGATGACGAGGAAGCAGCGCTTCCCGTATCCAGAACGCTTGTATATTCATAGGAAAATGCCTTTGGCGCAGATGTACGGACCTTATCCCCGTTTATTTCCGAATCTGACTGAACAAAATAAACCTTCCCCTTATCCTGGGAAGCAAACCAGCCGATTCCCTCCAGGGGGTCCTTTTCCACCCTCTGGTTGCATACAATGGTATCCTCGTTCTGATACAGATACTGATTTTCTCCCAGCGGCACCAAACGCTTCAGGTGAATCCTCCCGTCCTGGGCCACCACATCCGTTATATAGATGCCGTCCTTTCTGTATTCACTCTCCACCTGCATCTGTGTATCCACAATGTACATTGCATACATAGGCATACCCTTCATGCGTCCATTGACAATCCACTTGTCCTTGGAGCTGCTCAGCCCATATATCAAATCATTTCCAACAAATCCCAATACTCTGACGTAATCATTTACCTCCCCCACGATTTCCTGTTTCTGGGAAGTATTAAAATCCATGACATGAACCTTCTCAGATTCATACAGGTTCTGTCCTTCCTGCCATGCAAACCGGCTGGCATCTCCGCTGACAGCATAGCTTCCCTCTGTCAGCCCCTGGGCCAATACAAGGGATTCATTGCTCTTAAGATCGATACCGTACACAGTGCCCTGAAGCATAATGTACATCATATCATTCTCGCTGAGATAGGACAATTTATCAATGTCAGCTTTCACCATATCGTAGGATTCAGACGCAGGCAGGAAGAATTTTTCCTGTACCGTGTCCTGCTCCTTATCATAGTGATAAAATACCACTCCCATCCGGCCTTCGTACTTGCCCCGGTTCATGTATCCATACACCAGAAAATCCATGGCGCCGTCGTCCTGCATGGACAATATCTTTATATCGTGTCTGTCGTAACCGCTTCTGACACCGTCATCCGAATTGCTTCTGAAGGAAAATACGCACACCGCCTGCTTATCATCATAATCATAACACCACAGGTCTCCGCCTGTTTTAAATGCCACATACTTGGATTTTGGACTCTCCATCGTCCTCACCTTGTTGTCATTTGTAATTCCTAGAAGAATCTTTTTACCTGAAAAAGACTGGTGACCGCCGTCAAACACTTCATTGGCATTCCGTTCATAATTCATCAGGTAGATTCTCTGCTCATTCCACTTCATGGTAAAATTATCTTCCGCGTCAACCAGGGAACGTGTTCCGTCCTCCTCATTGATGGCAACCTGATACCGAATCTGAATTTGACCCATGATGCCGTCAAACTCCTGGAGAGTCACCTGTGGCTCTCCCACCATCTCCACATCCAGACCATCCCAGGTCAAATGGCTGAAATTAGCCCTGATGGTAACATGGCCTAAGGAGCTGTTATCCTCTGTGTCATTGGTTTCCAGATAGGATACCAGGTCTCTTGCCTGATTATAGTCCAGGCTCTTCCTGGTAAATTCCCCGGCCAGCCTGACCATATCTGACGCATAGGTATTGTCCGGCCACATGATTCTGGTATAATAATGCAGTTCCTTTTCACCCGTGGACACGGTGATTGACAAAAGATAAGTTTCATTCCTGGCCAGCAGGTTTTGAATCGGAAGCACCGCGCTGACACTTCCGTCCCCGCTGTCCCAATCTTCCACTTCCGTTCTCTCCACCAGCCTGTCCATGGTAAGATTTCTCACCTCATAACTGATTCCGGTAACGGTGTTTCCATACTCCTGAATCCGGATATGCAGCCCACGGTCTTCAGGCAGCACAGAGATGCTCTCCCTGGCTGCCTGATTCCCCATGTCCTGCATGTATCCATGCAGACAATTGATTTCCTGACCGCCCAGTTGGGTATAAACCACCGGCAAAGACGGTTCTTCCATGGATGTATATACAGCTGATTCTTTTTCCATTGTGTTTCTGGCACTGATGAAATACACTACCAGCGCTCCTATAAATATCAGGAACAAAATCCCTGCTTTTTGCAATATTTTTTTCATATGTGATTTTTATCCTTTATACCGGTTACTCTGTATCATTTCTATTTTATATAATATCCAGTAAAACTACAACTTAATCTTTTCGGAATTTTATTAATAATCTCTTTGCTGTTCCTACAAGGCGCAAAGACCTCTGGCGCACCTTCTGTGGAACATTTCATTCAACAGAAGCACCTTAACCATGTCTCTAAGCCAGGATGGCCTGTTTCCGTGCTTAGGAGGCGGAACCGGTCTGGGAGGCTGCGGCGGTCTCGGCGGGGGCGGTGTCGGCCTCGGCGGCTGCGGCGGCTGCGGCGGCTGTGGTGGCTGTGGCGGCCTAACTGGTCCGGGACCTCCCACTGGCGGTCTGCCCTGATTAGGTCCCGCCGGCGGTCTTACTGGTCCCGGCCCCATGGGTGGGCGTTCCGGGCCGGGGCCCATAGGCGGCCTCCCTGAATAATTTTCCATGGGTGCTCTGCCTGATCCCTGACCCATATTAGGTCGTCCACCCATTCTTCCATTTCCCGGAAATCCAGGTTCTCTTCCTCTCATTTCCTGGGTTTCCATTATGATTCCGGATGGATTTACCACTGATTCCCTGTACCCCCGGAAATCATTATGGATATTGGAAACAGACTGTTCCTCCTGTGATTCTTCTGTGGTTGACACCTCAGCCTCACTTATGTTTTCAGCCGGAGCATTCTCTAAATCCTGCTCCATCTGTGCGTCATCATCCTCTGTAAATAAATCTTCGTCCAGCCGTTTCATATCTTTTTTGAGTTCTGCCATTTCCATAACAGCTTTATCATTTTCTGATATGTTCCACATGCCTCTGACCTTTTCCGCGCCTTCGGATGCAATCACCGTATCACAAATTGTATCACAAAGACGGTTAATCATCATATGGTCAGGATACTCATCATACATGGGACTATTTTTATAATCTAATCTGTCGCAAGCTTCTGCCACATAACCCTGTAGGATTCGTATTCCTGACGGATACATGCTTTTCAGGTATTCAATGTCCTGCATCTACTCTCCCTTTTCCAGTTTTCTCTTACCAATATCATATGCGGGCAAAATCCATTATGCGCCAACTTCCCGCACATTTCATAAAATAAATAAAAGACCGGATGTTTTCCAGTCTTTTACAATTATTGCAGATTTAACTTTTCTTAATATAGCCAAGAGCCTGCTCCAATGCCTCCTGTTCCTCATTCCCCAGAACAATATCGGTCTGTCCCATATCCACCACCTTGATATACAGATAACAACCCTCTCGGCTGTGGACGCAGTTTAATACAAATCCGCTGTTTGTATAATCCAACATGGCAAATGCAAAACTGAGATTTCCTCCCATCCCTTTAAAGGCATTGTATTTTACAAGCCCATACTTTTGGAACGAAGCTCTCTGATTCCGGTTCAATGTTCGGATGGAATCCTTATTTGACCTGTCTTCGGCCCTTAAATCTCTGATTTCCTCAATCTGGTCCAGAATGACATCTTCCAGAGTCTCTGCATCTTTTCCTCTCATAAAATAGTCATATTGGCGATCCAGCCTTCTTACTTTTGTCATTGTCGTAATCGTCAATATCAGCAGCAGAACCACTAATATCAATAATCCCGCTATTATGTATGCAGGATCAAAGGGAATTTGATTTAAGATGCTGTTCTCCATATAATATCCATCTCTCCTTTGTACCTAGCGAATTGATTCAATCATTTCTACAATCCGCTCTAATTCTGCTTCAGAATAATATTCAATTTCAATGCGTCCTTTATTTTTATCCTTGTTATGGATGCTGACCTTTGTACCCATGACGCTTTTCATACGTTCTTCCAAACTCTGATATATCAAAGCCAGGGCCTCGTCCTTAGATTTATCCTTCTTCTCTTCCCCGGTCTCTGCTTCCTTTGCAAGGCGCTTTACAAGGCGCTCTGTTTCTCTGACACTGAGCGATTCATCCAATATCATTTTTGCGGCCTTCAATTGAAGCCCTTTATCCTCCAGGGATAATAAAGCTCTCGCATGGCCGCTGGAAATAAGATTCTGAATCAGCATTTCCTGTATCTGTCCATCCAATTTTAAAAGGCGCATGGAATTGGTAATGGTAGCTCTGTTTTTAGATACTCTGACTGCTATTTCCTCCTGAGTCAGCTTAAATTCTGTCACCAAACGCTGATAAGCCAATGCCTCTTCAATAGGATTTAAGTCAGCTCTCTGCACATTTTCAATCAGTGCTATTTCCATGCTCTCCTGCTTATTGTACTCCCGCAGCACAACGGGGATTTCCTTTAATCCGGCTATCTTGGCTGCACGCCATCTGCGTTCTCCGGCAATTATCTCATAAAATGTCCCCTTTTTCTGAACCAAAAGGGGCTGTAAAATTCCGTATCGCCTGATGGAATCAGCCAGCTCAGCCAGCTGTTCCTCATTAAAATCTTTTCTGGGCTGTTCTCTATTGGGTTCAATCAATGCCATTTTTACCATCAATTCCCCGCTTTTGCCATCCTCTTTTTCAGTCGTAGCCGCTTTTGCTTTTGCAATCTCCTCTTCGCTTTCCTTTATAACATCTTCTCCAAAGATGGCTCCCAATCCTTTACCCAATCCTTTTTTAGCCATTACAATTCTTCTCCTCTGCTCATTACTTCTGCCGCAAGCATCCTGTAGCTCTCGGCCCCCGTTGATCTGGAATCGTAAAGATTAATAGACATGCCATGGCTGGGTGCCTCAGCCAGACGTACATTTCTCGGTATAATGGTTTTATAAATTGTTCTGTTCAAACTGCTCTTAACACTTTCCACTACTTCCAGTGATAGATTTGTCCTTGCATCATACATGGTAAATACAACGCCTTCCAATTCCAATTCCGGATTCAACTTTCTTTTAACCAGGTCCACTGTCTTTAATACCTGATTGAGTCCCTCCAGGGCATAGTACTCACACTGTATAGGAACCAGTACGGTATCTGCTGCCGTCAATGCATTTATAGTCAATATATTTAGAGACGGGGGACAATCAATGATGATAAAATCATATGTATCTCGAACTTGATTTAGACAACTGCTCAGAAGCTTTTCCTTATTCTCGACTTCCTGAAATTCAATCTCCGCTCCTGCCAGGTTCATGTCAGAAGGAAGCACATCCAGATTCGGCTGTATTTCCTTAATAATACATTCATCCACAGATGCCTCTTCAATCATCATATCGTAAACAGTTCTATCAAAATCTTCCTGTTCCAACCCCAGTCCGCTGCTGGCATTTCCCTGGGGATCAAAATCCACCAGCATAACATGTTGTCCTGCTTCAGCCAAACAGGCGGAAAGATTAATGGCTGTGGTAGTCTTACCTACACCGCCTTTCTGATTGGCTATTGTTATGATTCGTCCCATACGTATAAATTCCTTTCTCGAAAAAACAAACCTTTCTTCGATTACTTTTACGATTATAACACAAGTCCTATTCTTTTCCTACGGGAAATTAGGAGAAAAGGAGAATTTTCATGTTTTATACAAAAAAATGTTTCACGTGAAACATTTTTAAGGCAGAAAAGTGGCATCCTAATTCTATTGTGTCTTAATAATAATTTAATTCTCTAACCGTTGTAATAGCCCCCAGCTTGTATTATAATGGAGAAGAATCAAAAAACCGGTTATATAATATATAATTTCAGGAGACTATTGAATGAAAACAAGGAATAAATTACTGACCTTACTCATACTGTCATCCGGAGCTGCTGCTGCTACTGCTCTGATTAACAAAGCGATAAAACTTTCGGCCACGTCCCGAAATGTATTGGAAGAACCAGAGGCACTGTGTTATAAGTGGCGTTTAGGAAATATACATTATACTAAGACAGGAACCGGTAAACCGATTCTGATGGTACATGACCTTGCTCCTGCTTCCAGCGGGTACGAATGGAAGAATCTGGTTGGTAAACTTGCTGAGACATATACTGTATATACCATTGATTTGCTGGGATTTGGACGTTCAGAAAAGCCCAATCTTACCTATACAAATTATCTGTATGTACAGCTTCTCTCTGATTTCATAAAATCAGAAATCGGACACAGGACAGACATAGTTGCCAGCGGTTCATCTGCTGCTCTGGGAATCATGGCTTGCAGCAATAGTCCCGAATTATTTAATCAGTTATTATTCATAAATCCGGAGAGCCTTCTCTCCTGCAGTCAGGTGCCTGGAAAGAATGCAAAGCTTTACAAGATTATATTAGATTTGCCCATTGTGGGAACCTTGATATATAATATAGCCTGCAGTAAACAGTTTATAACAAAAGAATTCTTAACCAATTACTATTATAATCCTTACTCAGTAAAAACCAGGATAATTGACGCGTATCATGAATCAGCTCATTTAGGTGAGTCGCCCAAGTCTGTCTATGCCAGCTTAAAATGCAATTATGTTAAATGCAATATTGCGGCTGCCTTAAAGAAAATTGATAACAGCATATACCTGTTAGGCGGAGATGCCATAGATGATATAAGTGAATGCATGGAAGAATACAAAGAATACAATCCAGCTATTGAATGGACTGTTGTACCCAATACAAAATCACTTCCACATTTAGAGAAGCCTACAGAAGTATTCGATGTGATTCAAACTTATTTATCCTAAAACAAGATAATGTTTCACGTGAAACATACGGTTCGGATATATACTCCGAGCCGTTTTTACTATCGCTGCTAGATGATGAAACCCGTTGATTAACTACAGAACCTATATAAAGAAAGGAAAACACAATATGCTACGAATTGGATGTCATTTGTCCTCATCAAAAGGATACCGTGCCATGGCAAAGGACGCAAAAAAAATAAACGCAAATACATTTCAGTTTTTCACCCGTAACCCGCGGGGAGGAAACGCCAAATCCATAGATGAATATGATGTAAAAGAATTTCTGGCGGAAGCCCAGTCACTGGACATTAATCCTATATTAGCCCATGCCCCTTACACCTTAAACGCCTGTTCGGCCGATCCTAAATTAAGAGACTTTGCCAAACGAACCATGGCTGATGATTTAGTTAGAATGGAGTATACTCCTGGCAATATGTATAATTTTCATCCGGGAAGCCATGTAAAACAAGGTACTGAAATTGGCATACAATTTATTGCTGAGATGTTAAATGACATTCTTTCTCCGGAACAGACCACTACTGTTTTGCTGGAAACAATGGCAGGAAAAGGCAGCGAGGTAGGGGGATTTTTTGAAGAATTGAGACAGATTCTTGATTTAATTGAATTAAACAGCCACATGGGTGTCTGCCTTGATACATGCCATATATGGGATGGAGGATATGATATAGCCAATCACTTAGATGATATCCTGACAGAGTTCGATAATAAAATCGGGTTAAAACGTTTAAAGGCCATACACTTAAACGACAGTCAGAATCCGTTGGGCGCGCATAAAGACAGACATGCAAAGTTAGGTGAAGGATATATAGGATTGGACACCTTTAAGCGTATTGTCACTCACCCCGAATTGAGACATCTCCCATTTTATCTGGAAACCCCTAATGATTTGGATGGATATGCACATGAAATACAAATGATGCGTGAGGCCGCAGATTAAATCTGATTGTATGGAAATTTTTAATGAGTATAAACATTCTCATGAATTTATATAACACTTATATACATTTATACAAATGCTTACATAAATACTTATATGAATAACTGTATGAATGACTATCTGAATATCTATATGATTACCTATATAAATACCTATATAAATACCTATATGAATAAAATAATAGGAAGGCACAAATGACACCGTGCCTTCTTATTTAATATAGAAAATTAATATACAAAGCATATGTAAATACCCTTAGCACATTTTAAATGATAGGTAACTAAATTATATCGATCATTCCAAAAAATCTCAAAATAGCACCAAAAAAAGGATGTTTCACGTGAAACATCCCCGCAACCACTTCTACCCCAAAGGCTCCTTGGTCGGCATTCCCGCTTTCCTTGGATACTTCTTTGATATTCCTTTCACCTTCTTAATTATCACCAAAGATCTGGAAACATCTGTACCGGGCAGCATGAATTTATCTACAAATACCAGCTCTCCCCCCAATATTCCAACAGCCTTACCTGCGGACCTAAGCTCATCTTCTATCTCTCCGGATTTATATGGAACAAAGAATCCGCCAATCTTCACAAAAGGCATACAATACTCAGACAAAGAAGCCAAATTTGCCACAGCCCTGGATACGCACAAATCATACATTTCCCTGTGCTCTTTCTGTCTTCCTATATCCTCCGCTCTTCCATGAATAAATTCCACGTTTTGTAACCCCAACTCATTACAGACTTCCTCCAGAAATTTAACTCTCTTATTTAGGGAATCCAGCAAGGTAAGTTTTATTACGGGAAAAGCTATCTTAAGAGGTATTCCGGGAAATCCAGCCCCTGTACCCACATCAATAATGGATTTTCCCTTCAACATATCTTCCTCATACACGCCGCTGCCGCAGCATCCATCGCCAGAATCCATCACCTTTTTCAATACTCTAAAAAGTGACACGCTGTCACTAAAGTGTTTGGATACAACATCTGCCTCATCTGTTATGGCTGTCAGATTCATGACCTTATTCTTTTCCACCAGCATTTCATAATAAGTAAAAAATTGGTCCAATTGTTTCTCATTTAACTTTATCCCCAGAAGCCCCAGCTCCCGGTCCATCTGCTGTCTAAATGTATCTGTCATATCAGACCCTCTCACTGCTTTCTTGTAAAATGCACCAGCAAAACAGATATGTCTGCCGGTGAAACACCTGATATACGGGATGCCTGTCCAATGGTAGCCGGCTGCACTTTATTCAACTTCTGCACTGCCTCCCTGCGAAGACTGTTGACCTCTGAATAGTCAAAATCCTCCGGCAGCTTCTTATCCTCCAGTTTCCTAAACGATGCCACCTGCTGCATCTGACGCTTTATATAACCTTCATATTTAATCTCAATATTAACCTGTTCTCTGACATCATCAGGAAGCCGGGGCCTGTCCTCATCCAGTTCCTCCAGTTTATCATAATCCAATTCCGGCCTCTTGACCAGCTCTGCCAGTGTAATTCCAGACTTCAATAAAGTACTTCCATATTTTTCCAAAAAAGTCTGTGCCTGACCGTTTACTCCTATAACAGTCTTTTCCAACCGTTTGATCTCTGACTGTATATCATCCACCTTCTTTAAAAGATGTTCATACTCTTCATCGCTTACCAGGCCGATATCATGACCGATTTTCCTGAGTCTGATATCTGCATTATCCTGGCGGAGCAAAAGCCTGTATTCTGCCCTGGAAGTCATCATCCGGTATGGTTCATGGTTTTCCTTTGTTACCAGGTCATCAATAAGAACGCCTATATATGCCTGTGAACGGTCCAGAACCACGGCCTCCCGTCCCTGTATCTTCATCGCGGCATTCACACCAGCCATGAATCCCTGGACGGCCGCCTCCTCATACCCTGAGCTTCCGTTAAACTGTCCGCCCGCAAACAAGCCGGAAATCTTCTTAAACTCCAGGGTAGGCTTAAGCTGAAGCGCGTTAATACAGTCATATTCAATGGCATAGGCATTTCTCACTATCTTTACCTTTTCAAGTCCCGGAACCGTACGGTACATTGCATACTGTACATCCTCCGGCAGGGAACTGCTCATGCCTCCCAGATACATTTCATTGGTGTATAGCCCCTCCGGCTCCACAAATACCTGATGGCGGTTCTTATCCGGAAATTTGACCACCTTATCCTCGATAGAAGGACAATACCTTGGCCCGGTTCCCTCAATAGCCCCTGAAAACAGAGGTGAACGGTCCAGATTATCCTTGATGATGCGGTGAGTATCTTCATTGGTATACGTCAGCCAGCAGGAAACCTGTTCCTTCTGGATTTCATCCGGATTCGTCGAAAAGGAAAAGGGCACCACCCGGGAATCCCCAAACTGCTCTTCCATTTTGGAAAAATCAATACTCCTCTTATCCACCCTGGCCGGTGTCCCTGTCTTGAACCGGAACATCTCAATCCCATTTTCCTTCAGGGAATCCGTGAGATGGTTGGCTGCCTGAAGGCCGTTAGGCCCTGTAGGATTGCTCACATCCCCATAGATACACCTGGCTTTCAGATACGTTCCTGTGCACAGTACCACAGCCTTTGCGTGATACACCGCGCCGGAAAATGTCTTTACGCCCCTGATTTTCCCGTCCTTCACCATAATTTCCGACACTTCCGCCTGACGTATGGTGAGATGCTCTGTGTTTTCCAGGGTCTTTCTCATATGCCTGCTGTAATCCTGTTTATCAGCCTGAGCCCGCAGGGAATGAACAGCCGGTCCCTTGGATTCGTTGAGCATCTTGGACTGTATGAAGGTCCTGTCTATGTTCTTCCCCATCTCTCCGCCCAGTGCGTCCAGCTCTCTGACCAGATGGCCCTTGGAACTCCCTCCTATGTTGGGATTACAGGGCATCAGCGCTATGCTGTCCACGCTGACAGTGAACATGATCGTTTCCATGCCCAGTCTTGCACTGGCCAGGGCGGCCTCACATCCTGCATGACCGGCGCCGACAATCACCACATCGTATGTTTCTTCTACATAAGGCATCATTCCACGTTCCTCTTCCATCTTAAATTCCCCTATTTACCCATACAGAATTTTGCAAATATCTCATTCACAACATCATCATCCACTGACTCCCCGATAATGAATCCCAGCTGTTCATATGCATTCATCAGGTCAATCGAATAAAAATCCTCCGGCATGCTGTCTTCAACGCTTCCCTTTACCATCAAAAGGCTCTCCAGGCACTGCTCCAGCGCCTCCTTATGGCGCGCATTGGTAATGTAAACCTGGTCATTAAAAGACAGGTCGCCATGATAAAACAGCTTCTTGATTTCCTGCTCCAGCAGCTCAATTCCCTGTTCTTCCTTTGCTGAAACAGGGATCACCTTATGACTGCAGAGCTGTTCCAGCTCCTCTGTCCCCACTTCCAGATCCAAATCCGATTTATTCAGCAATACAATGGTTTTCCTGCCACGGATAAAATCCATGATTTCCCTGTCGCTTTCATCCAGCGGCCTGGAACCATCCACCACATAGATAATCAAATCAGCATCCCTGGCCGCTTTCAGCGCCCGGTCCACACCGATTTTCTCAACCACATCCTCCGTATCCCTGATTCCCGCCGTATCCACCACATTAAGGCTGATTCCCTGCAAATATATATGCTCTTCCAGAGTATCCCTGGTGGTTCCCGCAACCTCGGTGACAATGGCCCTCTCCTCTCCTAAAAGCACATTCATCAGGGAGGATTTACCTGCATTGGGCTTGCCCAGTATGACTGTCTTTACCCCTTCAGACATAACCCTGCCGTCATCTGCGGACAGGAGAAGCTTTCTCGCCTCATCAATCATGGGTGCCAGCGCATCCATAAGCTGACTCCCATATCCATCCAGTGATATGTGTTCCGGGTCATCGAGAGCTGATTCGATAAACGCAATCTGATACAATATCTGGCTGCGCAGTTCCTTAATCTTATTGGACACCGAACCGCTCAGCTGGCTCACCGAGCTTTTCAGCGCATACTCATTGGTGGCGTGAATCACATCTGCCACCGCCTCGGCCTGAGACAAATCCAGCCTTCCATTTAAGAAAGCCCTCTTTGTAAACTCTCCCGGCTCAGCTGTTCTGGCCCCCGCGTGAAGAACGGTCTCCAGAATCCGCCTGACCATAAGCACTCCCCCATGGCAGTCAATCTCCACCGTATCCTCAGCCGTATAGCTGTGGGGTCCCTTCATAATGATCACCAGGGCCTCGTCCACCTTTTCATCCCCGTCATATATATACCCGTAATGGACTGTATGGGACTGGGCAAGACTCAGACTTACCCTCTCTCCCTTCCTGTTTCGGAATATGGAATCGATCACGGAAAATGCTTCCTCTCCGCTGATTCGCACGATTCCGATTCCTGAGTTGCTCATGCCTGTGGCTATGGCCGCTATCGTATCTGTCTTCATAAGCTCTCCTCACAATAGAGCAAAAAGGCCGTCGCTTCAGCAACAGCCTCTTAACCTGTTTCATTACTGCCTGCATCCAATCAACCGTGGATGGGCTTATTCTTCTTCACCGGCAGCAGTCTCTGCTGATGCATCTGAACTTGTCTGAGATGCACTGTTTCCATTGGTGCGGCGGTTATTCCTATATCCGCCGGAACGGTCGGAACGTTCATAACGTCCCCCTTTATTCCTGTCATAGCGTCCTTTGCGGTCGCCGGATGCAGCTTCCTTCTTAAGCGCAATCACCACATGGCGGAAGGGTTCTTCCCCTTCGCTTCTGGTGGTAACATACTTATCATTCTGAAGGGCCGCATGGATGATTCTTCTTTCATAAGGATTCATAGGTTCAAGGGATACCGGTCTCTTAGTCCTCTTAACCTTATAGGCAATGTTCTTAGCCAGGGTCTCCAGGGTTTCCTTCCTTCTCTCACGGTAATTCTCAGTATCCAGCTTAACCCTGAGATATCCTTCCGTTCCCTTGTTCACAATAAGGCTCACCAGATACTGAAGAGAATCCAGGGTCTGGCCTCTCTTGCCGATAAGGATTCCCATATCCTCGCCTTCCAGGTTTAAGGACAACTCCTGCTCCTCCTGGTTATATGCAGCCGTAATGTTCACCTGCATATTCATTGCCTCAAATATCTGAGACAGGAAATCCATCGCTCTATCCTCAATGGACTCTTTTTTCTTAGCACGAATGATGGCTGGTTTTGCGCCGATACCAAGGAATCCTGTACTTCCTTTATCAACCACTTCATATTCCAGTTTGTCGCTGGTGGTTTCAAGTTCGATTAACGCCTTTGTAACTGCTTCGTCCACTGTCTTGGCAGTAACTGTAATCATATCCATACAAAACCCTCCTACTTTTTACCCTTCTCGTGCTTCTCATTATACTTGGAAACCATGTTAGCCTTAGCCGCCAGACTTCCGGGCTTGGCATTATCATTATAGTACTTGGTAGACTCCTCAACAATGGACTTAGTCTTAGCGATCTTAGCCATCTGGGCCTGTTCTGCCTTTTCTTCCCTTGCCTCAATCTTCTTGAGCATCTCGTCTACATTGCCCACTTTTGTAGGAGGAAGGCCTTTCTTTGCACGCTTCTTGTTGGTCTTTTCAATGTTCTTCTGAACCAGGTCGTCAATATCAACTTTATTAAGGTAAGAATTGATTCCCACCTGCTGGATAATGGTGAATACACTCTGTGCAACCCAGTAAAGTCCGATACCGGATGCAAATGAGAAACAGAAGAATACGGACATTAAAGGCATGGTCACATTCATGCTCTTCATCATGTTTGCGCCCGGAGCATCTTCAGACTGCTGGGGCTGATTGGCCGTCATCAGCTTGGTGCTGTACCACTGGCTCAAACCTGCCAGCAGCGGAATACAAAGCGCCGCAATTGCAGTCATCAGCGTGGTGTTGTCAACCTTATTAAAATAGTTCATGATAACCTGCATAGGTGTGTATGCAATGTTCAGACCAAAGAAGTTCTGCATGTTCTCAATGGCATCCACCACCCTGACGCCTGTATCCGTCACGGCCTGTCCCACGGAAGCAAAGGAAGTCACCAGGGCGTCCCACTGCTGTCCGGTAAACTTATATAATAAATCAATTACGGTATTAATATTGGTATAATCAAATTTATCAATGGGCATCTTCTGCGCCGCTGCCAGATCCGTAAACGCCTGAGCTGTCTGGTAACCGCTTGGAAGCTTGCTTATGATGATTTCATAATATCCCCTTACCGACTGTACGTAGGCAGGAATATTATAAATTACACGGTACAAAGCAAAGATGATAGGCATCTGTATCAGCAACGGAAGGCAGCCGCCTGTCATGGAAGTTCCATACTTCTCATAAACAGCCTTAATCTCTGTCTGCATCATCATTGCATACTTCTGGTCATTTTCCTTGCCCTTATACTTTTTCTGGATAGCAGAAATCTCCGGCTGCATGACTGCCATCAGCTTGGAGGACTGCTGCTGTTTAATGGTAAGAGGTATCATGAGCACCTTTGTTACCAGGGGAAACAGGAGAATACACAGACCGATATTCTCAATGCCGAATATACTTGTAAACTTAAACAGCCAATCCATTATCCATCCAAGGATATCAGCGATCGGCCCCAGCATACCGCCTGTTTTTGTCAATAATACTGCGCCAGCTAAACCATTCAATACATTATACCTCCTAATCTCTACGGAACTGGATCATAACCGCCTTCTGCAAAGGGGTGACACCTGAGTATCCTTTTGCAGGCCAACCATGTACCCTTTAACGCACCATACTTTTTAAGTGCTTCAATGGCGTATTGAGAA
>ERZ808044.732-NODE-732-length-28016-cov-8.791045_pt1 | contig 28016 bp, 27 predicted proteins | sample MGYA00380195_ERZ808044 | MGnify/ENA primary metagenome ERZ808044 (study PRJEB31490, sample SAMN06133423) | mouse gut metagenome | isolation source: Z7_2 | host: mice | place: China: Chengdu | collected 2015-05 ...
TTGCTTTTCCATATGCTGTGAATAGTGTTGTCCATAGCGGAATGGGGAGTTATGCACACTGTCCACGATGCTTTTTTGCTTTTAAAGCCTTTTCAGGGCAGGATATTACCGGGCAGGGTTATTGTTCCGGTCTGGCTGTTCCTGTGCGTTTTTTGGCGGTTCTGTGCGCCCTAAATACTGGTTCAGGTTCTCCAGTTTCCGGTTCAGCGATTTCAGCTCCTTATCACAGTTTTTGTAAGTGGCGGTCAGTTCCTTCTTCTGTGCGGTCAGCTCCTGATATTCCGCTTTCAGCTTGTCAATGTTTAAACCTTTTAAGGAGATGCCCGCCTGTTCGAGCATACGCCTTGCGCCGCCATAAAGAATGATCTGGCTTTCGTGTTTCCGAAAATAGGCATCAGGATTTTTGGATTTCTTGTAGGCAATATTATAAGGCTTGTTGGCTTTGTACTGTTCCGCATATTTGATGATTTCCGCAAGGTCTTTGATGCGGTTTTCCAGCTTGCGGACGGTCTGTTTCGCTTCCTTTCCGGTGGCGGAAGTGGCGGCAATCTTTTGTTCCAGTTCTGCGATGGAACCTACTTCATTGTATGCCTGTGCAGCAATCTTTAAATTTTCCACCGCCGCCCACCTTTGCAGTCCCGGACTGTTCTGGAATTTCTCATCAGAGGTGTCAATCAACCGCCTGTCCGCATAATCTCTTTTCGGGATAACCGCCTTCCGTTCCCGTTTCAATTCAATCCGTTCTCTGATGCGTTCCTTTGTATATTCCCTGCCGAGTGACTTCACACTGCCACGCACAAAACGGTCTTTGCCGAGTGGACGGAACGAGATAAATTTGGGGGCATCTTCCCCAAAGGTTTCGCCTTTTATCTCATAACCTTTTGCCCGCATCAGGAGCAGAAATTCTTCATATGTAGACGATGCTTTTATGGCGGCGTTGATGTCTTTTCTTATCTGCGTTTTCCATGCTGTCCCGCTTTTGTCTGCCTGCCATTCGTTGTATTTTTTCCCACGCTCCCCGCCGGGGATAATGACAGAAAGATTATGCTCGCTGCACAGCTCGTCACTTAATTTTCGGATGCGGTAATAGCTCTGCTTACAGTCGTGATATTTATCATGCTCTATGTTGTCGGCGGCACAGAAAATGATATGGTTATGGACGTGACCTTTATCAATATGTGTTGTGACAACATAAGAATATTTTCCCTCTAAAACTTTGTCCGCAAGTTCCTTCCCGATCTGGTGCGCTTCGTCAAAGCTGACCTCACCGGGAGCGAAAGCCTGTATCAGATGATAGGCTTTATTGGGGCTGTTTTCCCGGCAATGGTCTAAGGTGTATTTGAAGTCAATCGCTGCGGTTTCCGGCGCACAGGCATAGGAAGAAATGTAGATGCTTCCGTCTGTTTTGTCCGGGTTGCATATGTAGGCTACCGCTTTATCAACGGTTGCTGTGATAGCATGGATTTTTGTGACTGCCATACCTGTTTCATCAACTCCTTTACTTCGTCCATATCTTCCTGATAGATGTGGTTTGTGCTGTTAATTCTTTTTGCAATCTGGTTCAGGTTAGAGCTGATCCGCCCTAACTCCGTATTGTATTCCCGTAAAAAACTATAATCCACGTCATAGACATATCCGTATAGAATCAGTTTCCGGATAAAAGCCGATTTGCTTTTCATGCCGGAGAGTTTAAACTTCTCGTCAAGGATGTACTGCTCCTTGTCATTCAAGTGAAATTCATTCCGATTGGTGCGTGTCCTGTTTGCCATTTTTACATCGTCCTTTCTAAATTTGGGCATAAAAAAACTGCTGTAACTTGTCCGGTTTACAACAGTCTGGTTTCGTGTCTGTTCAGTTGTTTTGGATAGAATTATCCATGTGCTATTGTAGCAAATCTGCGGGGGAAGGTCAAGGACTTGCGGAGAAAAACGCAAAGAAAACCAAAGAGGGTTAGGGATACTTCCCTATGGAAATTTCATCATACGGACGGTAGGGAAGTATGGGGAATTTCGCCCATGTGTCCGGACATGGGCAGTGCTTGCTATTCTACCCACGACACTCCCGGAGGGTGTGTCGCAAATTATTAAATTTTTAGAAAAAATGAGTTTCTACTTGATATTAGACGTTTAAACGTCTAGTATTGGATAAAAGATGGAGGGATAGAAATGGAATATATATCGGTAAAAGAAGCATCTTTAAAATGGGGGATTTCGGAACGGAGAATACAACGCTTATGTTTAGAGGAAAGGGTAGCCGGAGCAATTAGGTTTAGCAGGGTTTGGATGATACCAAAAGATGCAGAGAAACCAGCAGATGCCCGCATAAGAGAAGAGAGGATGAAAAGACATGAATAAGGTTTTGATTATTGATGATGATAAAGAGCTTTGTATGCTTATGACAAAGTGTATTGAGCAGGAAAATCTTAGTGTGGTTGTTGCTAATGGTGGCATAGAAGGACTGCGGATATTGGAGGAAGATAAAGATAGCTGTTCACTTATTATTCTTGATATTATGATGCCCGATTTAGATGGTTTTCAAGTGTTGCAGCAAATAAGACAGACAAGCAATATTCCTGTCCTTATGCTGACTGCAAAAAGCGATGAAGAAGATAAAGTGTCAGGCTTGCGGATGGGGGCGGATGATTACCTGACAAAGCCATTTAGCATTAAAGAGCTTATGGCACGGGTAAATTCCTTAATCCGGCGTTATACCCTGCTTAATCCTGTTTCCAGTTCTGAAACAGACTGCATGACGTTTCAGGGGATGACGATTGACAGCCTTAACCGCCTTGTTTTTCAAGGGAATGAACAGATTGAGCTTACGGGAAAAGAATTTGACCTGCTTTCTTTTCTGGCATCAAATAAGGGTAAAGTATTTACAAAAAAGCAGATTTATACGCAGGTTTGGGCGGAAGAATATGCTTTTGACGATAGTAATATCATGTCATTTATCAGCAAATTGAGGAAAAAAATTGAACCAGATCCGGAACATCCGTTTTATATTTTGACTGTCCGTGGCGTTGGCTACCGTTTTAACAGGGAGGCTTGACATGAGTATTAACCCATTTTTATTGATTATGTTTTGCATAGCTTTGTTGGTAATCCTGTTTCTTTTCACAAAACTCAGGCGTGTACGGGGGCAATTGTCTATTATTGAGGAAGCGCTTGAAGATATAAAATCTGGGAACTTAAACCGCCGTATGCTGACTAAGAAAAATGATATGACAAGAAAAATCTGCTATGGAATTAATGAGATTGCAATGAATAGCCAGACGCAGCTTATCAGACAAAAACAGTCTGAACAGGCATACAAGAGGTTAATGACCAGCATCTCCCACGATGTCAAAACTCCCCTTGCTTCTCTGGTCGGTTATTTGGAAGCAGTCGAATGTAAGATAGTGGCAGGAGAAGAAAAAGACGAATATGTCCATGTCGCATTTGAGAAAGCCCATTATCTGAAGCATTTTGTGGAAAATCTCTTTGAGTGGGTGAAACTGGATTCCGGAGAACAGATTTTTCGCTTTGAGGTTTTGGATTTGAATGAAGTATCCCGGAACATCATAGCTGATTGGATTTCGGTTTTAGAAAACAGTAATTTTGGATATGAATTTGATATTCCGGAAACGGAATACCTTATGCGTATAGATGTAAATGCTTATAGCCGTATCCTCAACAATCTGCTGCAGAACGTGCTTACTCATAGCAAAGGAAATAAAGTGATATTTCGTATTTCAGAAAATGACCAACAAGCCCGAATTACATTAGTGGATAATGGTAGGGGAATATCCCCCGATCATCTCCCGCATATTTTTGAGAGGATGTACCAATGTGACCAGTCACGGTCTGCAAAAGGAAATGGATTGGGTCTGTCTATCGTAAAAGAACTTGTGACAGCTCATAAAGGAACGATTATTGCTGACAGCACTCCTGATAAGGAAACTATATTTACAATATTGCTTCCAAAATCCCTGTAGTAATACGGGGATTTTTCAGTTTGTCAAAATTCTGTTAGCTGCAAAAACATGAAAAAAGCAAGGTTTCGGCAAGGTTTTGGCAAGGTTAGCGTGATAGAATAGCAAATATGAAAAGGAGGTTTCGCAATGAGTAAATATGTAATTGAAACAAAAAATCTTACAAAACAGTACGGAACACAGAAAAGCGTTGCAGATCTGAATATCCATGTCCAGCAAGGGCGTATCTACGGTCTGCTTGGCAGGAATGGAGCCGGAAAGACAACAACAATGAAAATGCTGCTTGGGCTGACACAGCCCACTTCCGGGGAAGTTACAATCTGGGGACAGCCTTTACGGACAAATGAGAAAAAGCTCCTGCCCCGGATTGGCTATCTGATTGAATCCCCCGGATTTTACCCGAACCTGACCGCCACAGAAAACCTGCGCATTTTTGCAACCCTGCGGGGAATGCCGAGCCGTAATGCAATTAAAAATGCGCTTGATTTAGTGGGGCTTCCCTATAAAGACAAAAAGCTGTTTTCCCAATACTCCCTTGGCATGAAGCAGCGACTGGCGATTGCCCTTGCCATTATGCACGAACCGGAGCTTTTGATTTTGGACGAACCGATTAACGGTCTTGATCCGATTGGAATTGCGGAAGTGCGCTCTTTTATCCGTGACCTCTGTACGGAAAGAGGGAAAACAATATTGATTTCCAGCCATATTCTTTCCGAGATTGCATTGCTGGCTGATGATATTGGAATTATCGACCACGGCGCATTACTGGAGGAAGAAAGCCTTGCAGAATTGGAAGCAAAAAGCAGCAGACATATCCGTTTTACCGTTTCCAGCACAACACAGGCGGCAAGGATTTTAGAACGCAATTTCCATGAAACGCAGTTTACCATACAGGACGATTATAAGATGCGTCTGCATAATTTAGGCATTCCTGTCGGTGAAATTGTAACAGCCTTTGTCGAAAACGGGCTTACCGTGTCAGAAGCCTATGTCTGCGAAGAAAGCCTTGAAGATTATTTCAAGCGAGTAACAGGGGGTGAAGGGATTGCTTGATCTTGTAAAGTGTGAGTTTTGGAAATTGAAACGGAAAAAGTTTGTCCTTTTCGTAATATTTTCTGCGTTGCTTTTTCCTATCCCGTTTACTGCACTTGTACTAAAAGGGAATGTGGGCGATTTGAACGCTTTTGACGGCTTATATGATTTGCTCATTTGCATGGCTGTTCCTGTCATGCTTCCCTGCATACTTGGCATTATAGGGGCTATGCTCTTTTACATGGAAAGAGATAATGCAACTCTGAAAAATTTGATAGCTATTCCTGTTTCGGCATGGGAAATTGCGACTGCAAAAATCATAGTATTATACTTTATCAGCCTTTTATTCACCTGTGTAACATTGTTCTCTGCAATTATCGGGGGGATAATAGCCGGATCTGATTTGGGCAATATTTGGAACAAACTTATAACCGCCATTATTACGGCTATTCTATATGCCACGGGTACACTTCCGATTATAATTGCGATTGTAAAATTTAACCGCTCTTATATATTTGCAGTTATTTTGACATTCTTCTATACAATGTTTGGATTTTCCCTTGCTTTTACAGGGCAGTTCACATCAGATAATCAAGTGATGAAAGTGCTTACCAGTATTTTACCAACGCCTGTTATTTATCGTTGGCAGGCTTCAAGAATGATTGAGCAGGGAACAACTGCTTTTGAAAACTGGCAGCCCTACTTTCTGAAATTAGGAATTGTAGTATTTACCGTTTTTATTCTTGGAGGTATCTCTTATTTTGCGATTATCAAAATCTACAAAAAGCAGGAAGGGCAGGTGTAAGAAATGGCAAGGCTCATAAAAACAGAACTCTGGAAATTAAAACGATACTCTGTTATCTGGATTGGAATTGCAACTATGCTGTCTGTTGTTTTACTAACCTGTTTTATGGAGATGGGTACGCCGGGAACGCCGACATTTTCCAGTTTTTCAGATAATGTAATATGGAACAGCTTTTCGCTTATCTTTCCGGCGACAATCGTACTGATTGCAGGTTATATGATTGAACGTGAAAGAACAGACGACACGCTTAAAAATATAATGGCAATCCCGGTATCTTTCCGAAGCCTGCTTTTGGGTAAAGTGTTTGTCTGCGGAATGATTTCTGTCTTTCTGGCGGTAGTGGAACTTTTATTTACTGCTCTCATTTCGCTTTTTAGCAGATATGAGGGAATTGCTCTTGGCAGCGTAATGAGATCACTTGCCCAAATGGTTGGAATGAATTGCTTTGTATTTATATCGGTGCTGCCTGTTATTGTATTTACAGGACAAAGGGCAGGAGCATTTATGACGGGAGTAGCTTTTGCATTTTTTTATGGTTTTATAGGGACTTTTGCTTCCGGTCATGGTCTGTCCTGTCTTTACCCGGTTACGATAGGACTTGGTTTCATCAATTATCAAAATGGCATGGAAGCCGGCACATATAATATTTTCCGATGCGTTGTTGTACTTCTGATTATGCTTGTTATAACTGCGGTTATGCTGCTTCTGGCATATGACAGGAGCAAAACGCAAAAAATAAAAGGCAAAGGAAATATTCAATGACAGGAAAAAGAATACTTTGTATCATTCTAATATGTATGGGTGCTTTATCGCTTTCCGGCTGCAACAGCATTTATCAGGCACTATCAGACGGGACGGAAAAGATACTTGATGTGGTTTCTGATACCGTAGGCGACACTCCAAAAAATACTGCTTTAGACATCATGGATGCGCTAAATGAAATTGGCGGAAACACTGTTTTAACTTCTGAATCTTCTTTGCAGGGGGAACGTACTACAGGGATTGATAATTACGTCGGAACTTATTCAGCCGAATATGAGGATTTTTCAAAAACGGAATATCTGTTTGGCGGTGTTGATGTTGAAAGAGAGCAGGGAAAGGAATTAACTGTAGAGTGCGTCCTAAAAGTTGACAGTGGTACTGCTAAAGTATTTTGGATTTCAGGAAGCGAAAACCCAGTTAGCTTGATTGAAACGGACGGAACTTATGAGGAAACAATTACATTGTCAAGTGGCAATAACTATATTGGTATTGAATGTGAAGATTTTACAGGAAGTATGGAATTGAATATCGAATAATGACTGCTGGACGCCCATTCTAATCAGGGGAAGCGATATGACAAAGCAGATTTGCTTCCGAAAGTCCTGTGAATAGCAGGATTTTCCCTTTCAAAACGTGAAAAACCCCCGCTTTTGAGGGAGCAAAGCGAGCGAAAAAGTCAAGTGCTGTGAGCGATGACGTAGGAGCCGAGCACAGTGCTTGAGTGCTTGCACCGGGGTAGTTGATTCAAGTATAGGAAAGATCTAAGGTGCAGTAGGAAGCCTTACGCCAGCATCTCCCGAATTCTGTGCCGGAACGTATGCCCGGCCGCAACTTTATCATGTCCGTTCCTCGCAATGTCTGCCCGCTCCTTATCATGCTGCAGGTAATAGTCGATTCTCGCCAGCAGGTCTTCCTTGCTTTCATAATAGACGTAGTCCTCACCGGGCAGGAAATGCTCCAGGAAGTCCGCCTGATAGTTTGACAGCAGGAAACCGCCGCTGCCCATGATATCGAAGGCGCGCAGGGGGATACCGCTTTTGATGCTGCGCAGGGAAATATTCAGATTGATCCTGCTCTGTTTGAAAATAAGCGGCATCTGCCGGTAATAGTCTGCCGTGCCGTGATTTCGCAGGTTCTTCATTGTGACAGTAGTGTCATGCGTAAAAAGGTCGAGAGTATGATGTTGTGTAATGGCCGATAGAAGGTCGAAGCGCTCCAGTCCCGTTATCTTCCGGTTAATCACATACTGGGCATAGAGGTATTCCCTGCTTTCCACGCCGTCAGGGCTAGGATCCATGGGCAATGCTTTATATAAGTCGTCCATTATGGGAGAGAGGGATTCCTGTATGAAATTATATCCCTGCACTTTCATCTGCGCAGCCATAAGGGCTTCCAGATAGCCTTTTGTATAGGCTGACAGAGTTGTCATGCGGTCGTAGAAGTTATGCTGTTCTGTGTAGAGAGATCCCACGAAGGAGATATCGTATAACATGGGAAAATGCTCCGGGAAGTTGACCGGATTCCTGTCATCGCAGGCAGCAGCTATGTGGCGGGAGTCGGAAGCGTTGGAATCGTCACTGAAATCTCGGCAGACAGAACTGTCGGGACCGGCCGGCTGCATGTTATCCAGCCGTGCGGTATTGGCAGCCATCGGCATATACCGCACGGTCTGAATACCGGCATTGTGGAATTCCATATAAAGTTCCCTGTCGAAAACATAGATTTCATTACAGGGATTGACTGCCGTATAGGAATAGAGCATCACATAAGGGCTGTCGTAGATCCAGGAGATATATCTGACAGCCTCCTTCTTACACACCTGTGAGATCACCGGAAAAAAGTTAAAGGAAAAGACAGCATCCGGTGTCTCTCTGTGCAGTACACCGGACAATGCTGCCTCAATCTCTTTGTTCTGCCTGCCGTCTTTGTTGGAAAAGGGAAAGCAGACGAAAGTATGTCCCTCCGCGGTAAAGGCTTCTTTGATGTCTTCGTTTCCGAAACTGGCCCATTCTATAAACAGGATTTTCATAATAACCTCACAATAATCTATCAGTAATTACACGACAGCTTTTTAGCATGTTCCCTGATCTTCTCAAAGGTCTCTTCGCTCAGGTCATGCTCGATCTTGCAGGCGTCTTCTGCTGCGGTCTTCTCGTTGACGCCCAGCGCGACGAAAAAGCCGGTCAGCACTTTGTGCCGTTCATATATATTGGATGCAATCTCAAGACCGGAAGGCGTGAGGGTGATGAAACCGTCTTTATCCATTTCGATATAGCCGTTTTCGCGCAGTTTCTTCATTGCCACGCTGATACTGGGTTTGGTGTAGTTCATCTTTGTGGCGATGTCGATGGAGCGGACCTGTCCGGTGCGTTCTTTCAAGATCAATATGGTTTCTAAATAATCTTCTGCAGATTCATGTATTTCCATAATAAACCTCCATCATGCTCAACCTGCCGCTTAGTGGGCCTCATGGCCATTCATGCTATGAAAGTCAATGACTTTCGTAGTAATCTCCATCATGCTCAACCTGTCGCTTAGCGGGCCGCATGGCCATCCATGCTTAACCTCCAATGTGCAGTAGATTCCGGTCAGTATACGGCAGGTGCTGTTACAGCAGCTCCAGCCGCGCTTTCGCAGCGGCATACCCGCCGCATCGCCGGTATGCTTTTCGTGCTTCTTTGGGAAATCCGGCGCATTCATAGATGACGCCGATGTTATAGTCGGCCTTGTAGCTGTTCACACCTTCTACGGCAAACTCTTCCATAGTAGTAGCTTTCTGGAATTCGGCGACGGCCTGATCAAAGAGCCCGTTATTCATATAGATCAGTCCCATCAGGAAAACAAAATCGGCCCGCCCGGAGAATTCTTCGTAAACGCCGAGCAGATTCAGTGCATCCTGATTGCGTTTCAGGTCAAGCAGCGTATAGCCGTAGGACTCCACCATGGTCTGTACATAATCCAGAGCCGGGTCTACGTCCATGGCAAGACCTGAGTCAAAGTATTGCGCGGCTTTCTCGTAATCATGAAGTCTGCGGCAGCTTTGTCCCAGCTGGAAATAGAGGTAGGGGTCTGCCCCCTGTTCCTGCAGTTCTTTTTCCAGAAGGGTGATATTGCGTCTTGATTTCTTAAGCATCTCTTCTTCGGAACCGTCGTAGCCGACATGGAGCACGGTGACGGGAGCCGGGTAGACATATTTTAGAGGCCGGGCCGCGCTTGCTCCGGTCGTATCTGTCCGTGCTGTATCTGTATCGCTGATTTTTTCTCCAGCCCTCGGCACCAGCTGTTCATGAACAGCCCCCTCGAAATGATAATACCGCCGATTGACGAACCGGCTCACCCGCACCTGTTCAAAGGCGGTCTGACCGTTCTCCGTAAAGCGGTTGCGGATCAGGATGCGGCCGGCGGAAGCGGGATGGCGCTCCATGCATTTTAGCAGCGCCTTCGTATCAATGGTTTCGATATACTCGTCACAGTCCAGTGAAAGTATCCAGTCATGGGAGGCTTTGGAAAGGGCATAATTTTTGGCGGCGCTGAAATCATCACACCAGTCGAATGAAAAGATCCGGTCGGTGTATCTGCGGGCAAGCTCCACGGTGCGGTCTTTGGAGCCGGTATCCACCAGCACGATCTCGAAACCGTAGGGTTGCAGACGTTTGCAGCATTCTTCGATATGGGCCTCTTCGTTTTTGGCAATGATACACACGGATACAGGCGTCACGGCGGCCTCCTTCTTTCTATTTATAGTTAACGACATTAGAAATTTCATTTTCGGCCTTGCAGAAGCTACCGTATATGGCTTCTGCAAGAGCCGGAAACAGAAATTTGTTATGTCGTTTACTATAACATAACAGACTGACTTCTGAACAGCGCTGCCGCAGTTCGCATAAACAGGCATATTTTCAGGCCAGTTCCCGCAGTTTTCTGACAGCAGGGTCATAATTTCCGCATTTCTTATAATAAAGTCTTGCTTCCTCCAGATTCCCCATGGTCTCATAGATGGAAGCGATATTGTAGTTGGCGCGGTAGCTGTTTACGCCTTTGCGGGAGCAGGTGGAAAGGGTTGTGGCCTTCCGGAATTCCTCGATCGCTTTGGCGTAGTTGCCTTTTTTCATATAGATCATACCCATCAGGTAGACGAAATCCGCCCGGTGGGAGAAGAGTTCATATTTATCCCGCAGTGCCATGGCCAGATCGTATTTGGCCAGATCCAGCAGGCAGTAGCCGTAAGTCTCCGCCATACTCTGCACGAAGGCGGATTCAGGGTCGGCATCCAGTTCCAGTCCCTGTTTATAGTAGTGGGCCGCCTTCTCCATATCGTTGAGGGAGATATAGTTCTGGCCGAGCTGGAAATAGATGTAGGGGCTTGGACCTTTGAGATTCAGGTCATGGAGCAGCATCTCCAGATTGCGGGTGGCGCGCATACGCTTCTCAGATTCCGTGACGTAGCCTTCATGGTAGAAGGTGAGGGGAATCTGGAAGGATTGCGGCTCCCGGCCGTCCAGTGTGCAGACCTGCTCGTGGATGCAGCCCTCATAATGGCAGTATTTCCTGTTAAAAAGCCTGCCGATGCGTTCCGACATAATGGAGCGGACGCCCTGGATGATATAGGGATTGTTGCGGACGATCATGCCGACGCAGCGGCTGTTGGCTTCCAGCGCGTCCTCCAGTTCTGCCAGATTGACGTTCTCCAGATATTCGTCACAGTCTATGACAAGCACCCAGTCATTGGATGCCTGTTGGATCGAGAAATTTCTGGCGGCGCTGAAATCATCACACCAGGCAAAGTGAAATACTTTGTCGGTATATTTTTGGGCGGTCTCGACGGTCCTGTCCACCGAACCCGTGTCCACCACAATGACTTCGAACCTGCAGGGACGCAGCCTTTTTAAACATTCTTCTATGTGATTGTCTTCGTTCTTTGCGATCATGCATACTGAAACTGGAAGCATGGGCTCACCTCTTCGTTTTTCCTGTTTATTTCATATTAGCATTTTCTGTTTGTTCCGACAATATCATTTTTATTTATACTTATTGCACAAAAAAATGTCTCAAAACACAACAACCTGCCGATGATGACGAAATACCGTTAAAATATCGGATTCGGTGCTTCCTTTTCGCAGAAGTTTGTGGTAAACTGTGTATAAATAACCAGAATCATACATTAATAGGAGGGACTACTATGACAAAGGCAGAGATTTTGAAGGCAGAAATTTTGAAACAGTACAAAAGTGTCAGACAGTTCGCCATTGAGATGGAAATTCCGTACTCTACATTGGTTACTGCTCTGGACAGAGGCATCGAGGGGATGGCCTACGGTACTGTGATCAGAATGTGTGACAAACTGAACCTGAATCCTGTTGACTTTACGCCGCTTAATCAGAAGAGCGTGCTTGGAAGTAAGATTATGGAGAACCGCGTGATGCAGTATTATGTGAAACTGAATAAGACAGGGCGCAAGAAAGCATTGGAACTGATGGAAGATTATGCGCAGCTGGATAAGTATAAGGCGGTTGAGGAGAATTGATGAAGTGTGAAGAGAGTACTGGCCTTTGTAAGGAAGAAGGCATGGGGCGCAGGTATGATTATCTGATCGTGGGGGCAGGGCTGTATGGCGCGGTCTTTGCCCACGAGATGAAGCGGCAGGGCAGGCAGGTGCTTGTGATCGACAGGCGGGCGCATATTGCCGGCAATATCTACACAGAGCAGGTTCTGGATATTCAGGTGCACAAGTACGGCGCGCATATTTTCCACACATCCGACAGGAAGATCTGGGAATATGTGAACCGGTTTGCCGAGTTTAATCATTATATAAATTCACCGATCGCATATTATAAGGGAGAGTTGTATAATCTCCCTTTTAATATGAACACTTTCAGCAGAATGTGGGGTGTGGTGACGCCGGCTGAGGCCAAAGCAAGAATTGCAGAGCAGATCGGGGCGCTGCAGATCACGGATCCGCAGAATCTGGAGGAGCAGGCGCTTTCTCTGGTGGGCACCGACGTTTATGAGAAGCTGGTCAAAGGATATACCGAGAAGCAGTGGGGCAGGGATTGTAAAGAACTGCCGGCGTTTATCATCAAGCGCCTGCCGCTGCGGTTTACTTACGATAATAATTATTTTAATGACCGTTATCAGGGCATTCCCGTAGGCGGATATACTGCCATGGTAGAGAAAATGCTGCAGGGGATCGAAGTGCGGACAGGCGTTTCCTACCGGGAATTTGCGGTGGAGCAGGAGACGGCGGAGGGCATTGTGGTGTCGGACCATGCGGGGAATACTTACCGGAAGGTAGTCTATACGGGTATGCTGGATGAGTATTTCAACTACAGTCTTGGCCATCTGGAGTATCGTTCCCTTCGGTTTGAGACGGAACAGATGCCGCAGTGCGACAACTATCAGGGCAATGCAGTGGTGAATTATACGGAGCGGGAAGTTCCCTACACGAGAGTGATCGAGCATAAGCATTTTGAGTTCGGCACGCAGCCGGGCACGGTGATCACCAGAGAGTATCCGGCAGAGTGGCGGGAAGGGGATGAACCTTATTATCCGGTCAATGACGAGCGAAACAGCGCGTTGCTTAAGAAGTATCAGGAGCTGGCGTCCGGCAGGCCGCATATTGTATTCGGCGGGCGGCTGGGACAGTACCGCTATTATGATATGGACAAGGTGATCGCGGCGGCGCTTGACGCAGTGGCGGCCATGACGTGATAACCATGATATTAAGATGGAAATTTTTCCGGGCAGAGTATTGACAAGGAACGATACTCTGCCTATAATACAAAAAGATAGTTTGATTATCAAAGTATTGGATAGTCAAATGAAATAAAAGAGAAAAGAAATAAACCATATCATGAGTAAAGAAGCAACAGGAGGCGTTATGAACTGGAACGAGGCTGTTAAAGAATTGGATAGCAGGAGAGCGCGGGCGCTCCTGGGCGGTGGTCAGAACCGAATCGACAAGCAGCATGCCATTGGCAAGATGACGGCGCGGGAGAGGATTGAAGTGCTGCTCGATCCGGGAACTTTTGTGGAAGTGGACGGATTTCTGGAGTCGAGGATCGACGACTTTGATCTGGATAAAAGGAGAGTGCCGGGAGACGGCGTGGTGACCGGATACGGCGAGATCGACGGCCGGCAGGTATTTGTGGCCAGCGAGGATTTCACGGTGATCGGCGGTACGCTGGGCGAATATCACTCCTTTAAGATCTGCCGGATCCAGGATATGGCGATGGAGATGAAGGCGCCCCTGATCTGCATCAATGACAGCGGCGGCGCACGTATTGAAGAGGGAATTTCTTCGCTCAGCGGCTACAGCGGCATGTTCCTGCGGCATACGAAAGCATCCGGCGTGATCCCGCAGATCGCGGTCATTCTCGGGCCATGCTCCGGCGGCGCCTGCTATGCGCCGGCCATCTGTGATTTTATTTTTATGGTAAAAGATATCTCCAAGATGTTTATCACGGGCCCGAACGTGGTGAAGACGGTCATCAATGAGGAAGTGTCGGTGGAGGAGCTGGGCGGCGCGCAGGTACACGCGAAGAAAAGCGGCGTATCCCATTTTACCTACGACACGGAGAACGAGTGCCTGATGGGTGTGCGCAAACTCCTTTCCTATCTGCCGGGAAACTGGACGGAGAAGCCGCCGGTGATCAACAATGTGGAGCGGCAGAGCATCCTGCCGAAGGTGGGCAAGGTGTTCGGCAAAGTGGAAAACGGACGGGTGGCTTCCGCCATGAAGGCGAAGGCGGCCAAGATCAGGGATATCGTCCCGGATAATTCCCGCCATGCCTATGACGTCAAGGAAGTGATAGACTGTATCGTGGATGAGGCCAGCTTTTTCGAGGTACAGAAGGAATTTGCCACCAATGCGGTGGTGGGCTTTTGCCGGATGGAAGGCAGAGTGGTGGGCATCGTGGCCAACCAGCCCAACTCCATGGGCGGCTCTCTGGACTACCATGCGTCCGACAAGATCGCCAGATTCATCCGTTTCTGCGACTGCTTTAACATTCCGCTGATCACGCTGATCGACGTGCCTGCGTTTCTGCCCGGCACGGCACAGGAGCACAACGGCATCATCCGGCACGGGGCGAAGATCCTCTATGCCTATTCGGAGGCGACGGTGCCCAAGATCTCGCTGATCATGCGTAAGGCCTACGGCGGCGCCTACATCGCCATGAATTCCAAGGAGATGGGGGCGGATATCGTCTATGCGTGGCCCATCGCCGAGATCGCGGTCATGGGGGCCGACGGTGCGGTCAATATTGCCTTTAAGCGCAAGATCAAGAATGCGGCGGATCCGGAAGCCATGCGGGCACAGTGCAAGGCTGAGTATGAGGAACGGTTCTTAAATCCTTATGTGGCGGCGGCCAGAGGATATGTAAATGAGGTCATCAAGCCGGAAGAGACCAGGACAGCGCTGGTGAAGGCTTTGAGAGGTCTTAAGAATAAAACGGCCGAGGGACCGAAGAAGAAACACGGCAACATTCCGCTGTAATCTGCCGACAGAAAAGACAGGCCGAATCGACCTGTCTTCTTTATCTTATCATAGTCTTAACAGTAGCCGTTGAACATCATGCCGCTGTAGGCGCTGGTGATATAAGGGCTGGCAAAGTTCTTGCCGGGGTTCTTGTAGGCCACGATGGTGTTGTTGACATAGTTCATCGGGTCAAGAGCCACCTGGTTGGACTTGCGCAGGACAGAGTTTGTGAAACTCTTCATAGGCTGGAATGCCTCTTTGGCATCTTCGCTCATGGCGGTCTCGCGCAGCGTATCGTCGTCCACTTCCAGTCTGCCGTCCAGATTCAGGTTCAGGCCGACGTTGGTAAGGTCGTTGGCGTAAACTCTTGCCACACCGCTCATCTCGTTGAAGAGACGGCTGCTCTTGGGCTGTTCGTCCTTGTATTCGGAGACGGCATTGAGAAAAGTATTGTAGCCGTTTACCAGCGTGTTGACATTCTCGGCCAGGGAATCCACATCCGTCTTAAGGCCGATGGAGGCATATGCGCCGTCCTCGCCGCTCACACCTGTCAGCTGCACTTCATAGATACGATCCAGGGCAATACGGTTGGAAGCGGAACTTCTCGGCTCTCCGTTCACAAGGAAGGAAGCGTTGGAAGGCGGCGTGGATATATAGTCCAGCCCGAAATACTCAACCGCGCCGGAAGTCTTGCTCGTGCGGTTATCGGATATATGAAAAATGCGGGAATTGCCGTTCTTCACGCCGGTCGTGTTGGATTCCATGCGCAGATAGGAAGAACCGTCTTCGTCCGTGAAAGCGCTCGCGGTGATACCGATGTTGGAATTGGTGATCAGCCGGGCAAGACGCGCCTGTACGGTGCGGTTCGTATCTGTCGGCCGGATGCCGAACTGGAATTCGTAATTCAGATCCTCGATCCTGACATCAAAAGAATAGGTGTCAGGCGCCAGCGCGACAGGCTCATCGGCGGGAAGGAACTTCCCCATATTGACCTGCGGCGTAGCCAGACGATCCACCTCGATATCATAGGAGGGGGCATCTGCATTCTGTCCTGCGGAACCGATATAGGAAGCAGTAGCAATCTCCTCATTGCTGGAAAAGGCAACCTTCTTATTCAGAAGTTCCTCTTCGTCAAGACCACCCAGGGAAGCGATGGTGTTGCGCAGCTCTCTGGCGTTCTCTTTCACGCTGATGGCAAACTGCTGGGAACTGCGGCTGGTATCCAAGATAAACAGCGGCGATTCCTTATTCATTTTGACAATGGAATTATATACACGGCGAAGCTCGCTCTTCTTATGAGAATCGTAAGGTGAACTGGACTTTGGTGCATATGTGGTCATGTAAAAGTTGTAGACGTTAGATAAATTACCGATTGTATTCGACATAGCCCCTCCTTTCTTCCGTGAAATGGACCGGATATTCCTGATCCATCGACATCTCCTGGAGGCTGTCCTTAGCCTGTAAGACATCAGATGCGGGTACGTGTGTATCGATTTTATTTGGTATGAGCCGCATGACACAACTCATTTCAGCCGTAATTTATTATATCATATATATCGTTCATACATTGGTAAAAATAAAGAGAAATTCTGCAAAATATACAAATTTGTATGGAAATAAATTTTGGAAAACAGGTTGACTTCAAAAGCGCCGTGTGCTATAGTGTTTGCACGAGATAAGATTTAGGTCTTTTTTTTATGCTTAAAATCAGTGGATCAGATGATTGACCAATACACGTGGAGGTAGCAAAATGCGTACGAGAATCACATTAGCATGCACAGAGTGCAAACAGCGTAACTACAATACGACCAAGGATAAGAAGACACATCCTGACAGAATGGAGACGAAGAAGTACTGCAGATTCTGCAGGAAGCATACTCTGCACAAGGAAACAAAATAACCGTCGATTTTATGAGAATGGAGGATTAGTATGGGAGAATCCGTAAAATCAGATAAAACATCCAAACTTGTAAAATTCTGGAATGGTGTAAAGACTGAATTTAAGAAAATTACCTGGCCTGACAGAGAGGACCTTATGAAGCAGTCGGTTGCGGTTGTCGTTATCTCCGTCATTGTCGGACTGATCATCACGGTGCTGGATTTCGGTATGCAGTATGGTGTGGATTTCATAACAACGCTTAAATTTTAAGACGCTTTAAGTTCTGAGAAAGGCTGGTAATCAGTATGGCAGAAGCAAATTGGTATGTTGTTCATACTTATTCCGGGTATGAGAACAAAGTAAAAGCCAACATCGAGAAGACGATCGAGAACAGACATCTGGAAGAGGAGATTCTGGAAGTCAGAGTGCCTATGCAGGATGTTGTGGAGATGAAGAACGGCGCCCGTAAGACCGTTCAGAAGAAAATGTTTCCAGGCTATGTTTTGATCAATATGATCATGAATGACGATACATGGTATGTTGTGAGGAATACAAGAGGTGTCACGGGATTCGTCGGACCGGGCAGCAAGCCGGTGCCGCTCACCGAGGCGGAGATGAAGCCGCTCGGTATCAAGACAGAGAATGTGAGCGTTGATTTTGCGGAAGGCGATACCATTGCAGTGGTTGCCGGTGTCTGGAAGGATACGATCGGCGTTGTGCAGCGGATGGATTTCGGCAAGCAGACAGCGACGATCAATGTGGAGCTGTTCGGCAGGGAGACTCCTGTGGAGATCAGCTTTGCAGAAGTAAGAAGAATGTAAGAGATATTTATTCCGCCTGGCGGATTAGATATACTGTGGGAGTATGATTTCGGCGGTGCCGAAATCATACGCCCGTACCACATTATATTAGGAGGTGCCATTATGGCAAAGAAAGTTACAGGATATATCAAGTTACAGATTCCTGCTGGCAAAGCTACGCCAGCGCCGCCGGTTGGTCCTGCACTGGGTCAGCACGGTGTTAACATCGTTGAATTTACGAAGCAGTTCAACGCAAGGACAGCCGACAAGGGTGACGTTATCATCCCGGTTGTGATCACGGTTTATGCAGACAGAAGCTTCAGTTTCATCACGAAGACTCCCCCTGCAGCAGTTCTTTTGAAGAAAGCATGCAACATCAAATCCGGTTCCGCGGTTCCGAACAAGACCAAGGTAGCTACAATCTCCAAAGCGAAGCTCCAGGAGATCGCCGAGACCAAGATGCCTGATCTGAATGCGGCAAGCCTGGAAGCAGCGATGAGCATGATCGCCGGAACTGCACGAAGCATGGGTATTACAGTAGAAGAGTAATGGAGGATTTGACATGAAACATGGTAAGAAATATGCAGAGGCGGCGAAGCTGGTAGATCGTTCCACGCTCTATGATACAGCAGATGCCATCGCTCTGGTTAAGAAGACAGCGACAGCTAAATTTGACGAGACTGTAGAAGTTCATATTAAGACCGGTTGTGACGGACGTCATGCGGAGCAGCAGGTCCGCGGTGCGGTCGTACTGCCCAACGGTACAGGTAAGACCGTGAAGGTACTGGTATTTGCCAAGGGTGACAAGATTGCCGAGGCTGAGGCGGCAGGAGCCGATCACGTAGGAGGCGACGAGCTGATCCCCAGAATCCAGAATGACGGATGGCTGGATTTCGATGTGGTTGTAGCAACTCCCGATATGATGGGCGTTGTAGGACGTCTCGGTAAGATCCTCGGTCCCAAGGGCCTGATGCCGAACCCGAAGGCAGGTACGGTAACGATGGACGTTACCAAGGCTGTCAACGATATCAAGGCAGGTAAGATCGAGTACAGACTGGACAAGGCCAACATCATCCATGTTCCGGTAGGCAAGGTTTCCTTCGACGAAGCGAAGCTGCAGGAGAATGTCGATGCACTGATGGAGGCGATCGTTAAGGCAAGACCGTCAGCGTTAAAAGGCCAGTACTTAAGAAGCATTACACTGGCAACTACGATGGGTCCTGGTGTAAAGGTTAACACAGCGAAATATTAATTTTTATAAAAAGGATTCCTGTCGGAGACGGTGGGAATCTTTTCTGTTTTGCAAACGGGACTAAAGGGGAATTCATGAGGAGACGAAGAAAGAAGAGGAGATCCAGGTTCATAGGGCCTTTCTGTATTACGCTGACCTGTGTTGTAGCGACAGGGCTTTTTGCCATGCTTTCCTATCAATGGATCATAGAACCGGCGAAGTCCAGAGAGATGAGCCATTTTCAGGTGAGTGCCAAGCGGGACACAGGCGGTGCAACCGTGCAGACGGGGCAGAGCATGGAGCAGATTGAGGAACAGATCGAGGAGATCAAGAATGTCAACGACAAGTATGCGGATGTGCTGAACGATCCTGCCTATATGGTGGAAAACAATATCTATGCCAAGGACGCGGCGGACCCGACACAGGTGTCAGTTGCGTTTGCGGGGGATATTTTATTCGATCCGGGCTATGCGGTAATGAGTAAGCTGCAGCAGAACGGCGGGCAGATCTCGGCGGGCATCGCGCCGGATCTGATCGAGGAGATGAGAAGCGCGGACATTATGGTGCTCAACAATGAATTTCCCTATTCGGACAGAGGGACGCCTACGCCGGAGAAGCAGTTTACCTTCCGCGCCCGACCGCAGACCGTGTCCTATCTGGGAGATCTGGGTGTGGATCTGGTGTCGCTTGCCAACAATCATGCTTACGATTATGGCGAGACGGCGTTTCTGGATACGATGGATACGCTGGCGCAGGCCGGCATTGCCTATGTGGGCGCAGGCCGTAACCTGCAGGAGGCCCGCAGGCCCGTGTACTACATCATCAATAATATGAAGATCGCCTTCGTGGCCGCCACCCAGATCGAGCGGCTGGACAATCCGGACACGAAGGGCGCGACGGATACTTCCGCCGGGGTATTTCGCTGCTGGAACGGCGACAATCTTCTGGAGACGGTGCGGGAGGCCAGACAGAACAGCGATTTCGTAATCGTTTTCCTCCACTGGGGTACGGAGAATCAGGATACCATCGACTGGGCGCAGGAGAAGCAGGCGCCGGAGGTGGCGGAGGCAGGCGCAGACCTGATCATCGGCGCGCACCCTCATTGCCTGCAGCAGATCAGTATGGTAAACGGGGTGCCGGTCGTGTACAGCCTGGGCAACTTCTGGTTCAACTCCAAGACGGTGGATACCGGCATGGTCAAAGTGGTGCTGAATGAGAACGGCCTGCAGAGCCTGCAGTTTATCCCCTGCCTGCAGAGCGGCTGTAAGACATCGCTTGTGCAGGGGGAGGAGAAGCGCCGGATCCTCAATTATATGCGGGGCCTGTCCGGCAGCGTACAGATTGATGATGACGGTTATGTCATAAAAAAATTTTGATAAATTTCCCGGAAAAGTGAAACTTTTTTCGGGCAGGGATCGTATTACTGTTACGGTACTGTTATAGTTAACGACATTAGAAATTTCGTTTACTATAATTTTAGAAGAAAGATGTGAAAGCCGGATGCATCCGGCACAGGGAGGGGGAGCGGTATGGAGATCGCGAATAACAATCCTTTTATTATGCAGCAGTTCGCGGCCCGCGATGCGGTGCGGCAGAAAAACGGCCGTCAGCCGGAGGAATTTGGCGATGTTATCAAGTCCGCGCAGGAGAGCGGGGAGCAGGAGAAGGCGGATGCGGTCAGGAGGGAAGACGGGCAGGAGACAGATTACAGGCAGTTCCTGCTGGAGAAAATGGAAGAGATGCGTGCCAGGATAAAGAACGGTGACATCCAGCCCAAGATCCAGATCGGCGCCGAAGCCTATACCCAGGAAGAGTGGAAGAAACTTCTGGAGAAAGTAGACGCTGCCGAGGATGCCATCAGGGAACAGATCGAGGAGGAGATCGCGGCAGCCAAAGAGGCGGCCGGGAAGGACGAGGCCGATTCGGATACCAGGATCATCACCCGGGCCGACGGGGCGAAGATCCTTATGGTCACGACACCTTTCGGGGAGATGAGCGTAGAGCTTTCCAAGCCCGATGACAGTCTGACCTTTGACGATATCAGCAGGATATGCGATGAGCCGGAAACCGCAGAGAATCTTGATAAAACAGTTGACAACACCGATCCCGTTGTGGTATAATATCCAAGGTTGTTAAAACCATGCCGAAGACAGTAGGTGCCGTAGTGACGGCGTAAGGATACCGCCTACCGAGGAGAAGAGCTGCTGTAAGATATATTGTAGTCTGTTTCATCCTCCCTGTCTTCAGGGAGGATTTTTTATAGAAGACTCCTATCGGCGTAAAATCTATAAGGAGGTAAATGTAATGGCAAAGGTTGAACTGAAAAAACCGATCGTAGAAGAGATTTCAGCTGTTATCCAGGATGCACAGTCAGTCGTTCTGGTCGATCACCGCGGACTTACGGTAGAGCAGGATACAGAGCTTCGTAAGCAGCTTCGTGAAGCCGGGATCACCTACAAGGTTTACAAGAACACAATGATGAATTTCGCATTTAAGGGCACTGATTTCGAAGCTTTGATTCCTTATCTGGAAGGCCCCAGCGCGCTTGCTGTTTCCAAAGAGGACGCAACGGCGCCCGCCAGAGTATTGTGCAAATTCGCGAAGACAGCAAATGCGCTCGAAGTCAAGGGCGGTGTCGTAGAGGGCACGCTTTATGACGCTAAGGGAATTGAGAATGTATCCAAGATCCCGTCCAGAGAAGAACTGCTGTCCAGACTGCTTGGCAGCATGCAGTCACCGGTTGCGAACCTGGCCCGCGTACTGAATCAGATCGCGGAGAAGGGCGGCGCGTCCGAGTGTGCACCTGCAGAGGCAGCACCCGCTGCAGAGGAAGCTCCTGCGGCGGAATAAGCTCCGGCAGAAGCATAAATCTTCAACAAAGGCAGTATAGCTTATCATTAAATATTATCAAACAAAAATCATGGAGGTAAAAAATAATGGCAAAATTATCCACTCAGGAATTTATTGATGCGATCAAAGAGTTAACAGTATTAGAGCTGAATGATTTAGTAAAAGCATGTGAAGAGGAGTTCGGCGTATCTGCAGCAGCAGGTGTAGTCGTTGCAGCAGCAGGCGGAGATGCCGGCGCAGCAGCAGCTGAGGAGAAGACAGAGTTCGACGTTGAGCTGACAGAGGTTGGCCCGAACAAGGTTAAGGTCATCAAGGTTGTTCGTGAAGTGACAGGCCTTGGTCTGAAGGAAGCAAAAGACCTGGTTGACAACGCTCCGAAGATGGTGAAGGAAGCTGCATCCAAGGAAGAGGCTGAGGATGTTAAGGCTAAGCTGGAAGCTGAGGGCGCAAAGGTTACTCTGAAATAATCGACAGGAGCACGGAAAGCTGAGAAGACCGTTCATGCCGGACATGTTTTTACATAGTCCGCATGAGCGGTTTTACTGCGTTTTTCGTGTTTTTTAAGAAAATAATCGTTGACTCGCAAAAAAACTTGTAGTAGAATGGAAAATGCACTATTGTGGTGTGGTATGCTTATTTGTATTATAATTTCATGCCGACAGGTATTCAGACAGGCAATCTGATAAGCATCAAATCATAAGGAACGGGGTGAAAGTGTCAATGGAAAAGAACAGAATCCGTAAGACTGCAGCCGGCAGAAATACGCGTATGACCTATGCACGACAGAAGGAAGTCCTGGAAATGCCGAATCTGATCGAGGTTCAGAAGAACTCCTATCAGTGGTTTCTTAGGGAAGGACTGAAAGAAGTTTTCGACGATATCTCTCCTATCTCGGATTACAGCGGACACTTAAGTCTGGAATTTGTGGACTTTGAGTTATGCGAAGAGGATGTGAAGTACTCTATTGAGAAATGCAAAGAGAGAGATGCTACTTACGCGGCGCCTCTTAAGGTGAAGGTTCGCCTGATTAATAAGGAGAAGGACGAGATCACGGAGCACGAGATCTTCATGGGCGACCTGCCGCTGATGACAGCGACCGGTACGTTTGTGATCAATGGTGCCGAGCGTGTTATCGTCAGCCAGCTGGTACGTTCTCCGGGCATTTATTACGGAATCGGACATGATAAGATCGGAAAAAGACTGTTTTCCGCCACCGTCATCCCGAATCGAGGCGCATGGTTAGAGTATGAGACAGACTCTAATGATGTGTTTTACGTGCGCGTGGACAGAACGAGGAAGGTGCCGATCACGGTGCTGATCCGTGCCATGGGCGTGGGTTCCAATGATGAGATCAGAGAATTGTTTGGTGAAGAACCGAAGATCGAGGCCAGTTTTGCCAAGGATACTTCCGAGAATTATCAGGAAGGTCTCTTGGAGTTATATAAGAAGATCCGTCCCGGTGAGCCTTTGAGCGTGGAGAGCGCTGAAAGTCTGATCACCGCTATGTTTTTTGACCCCAGAAGATATGATTTGGCTAAAGTCGGCAGATATAAATTTAATAAGAAGTTAATGTTCCGCAACAGGATCAGACACCACATTCTGGCGGAGGACGTGGTGGATATGACCACGGGTGAAGTGTTGGCCAAAGCGGGCGAGAAGGTTACCGCGGAGATGGCTGACGCCATTCAGAATGCTGCGGTTCCTTTTGTATGGATCCAGACGGAGGAGAAGAATGTGAAGGTTCTCTCCAATATGATGGTAGACATCACTAACTTCGTGGACTGCAATCCCAGGGAACTGGGCATCACGGAGCTGGTTTATTATCCCGTGCTGCAGCAGATCCTGGAGGAGTACAGCGACGATCCGGAGATGCTGGCGGAAGCGATCCACAAGAATGTGCACGAACTGATTCCGAAGCATATTACGAAGGAAGATATCCTTGCTTCCATTAATTATAATATCCATCTGGAGTACGGTATCGGCAATGATGACGATATCGACCATCTGGGCAACAGACGTATCCGTGCAGTGGGGGAGCTGCTGCAGAACCAGTACCGCATCGGTCTGTCCAGACTGGAGAGAGTGGTTCGTGAGAGAATGACCACCCATGATGCGGACGAGATCTCCCCCCAGGTGTTGATAAACATCAAACCGGTACAGGCTGCTGTGAAGGAGTTCTTCGGTTCCTCCCAGCTGTCCCAGTTTATGGATCAGAACAATCCGCTCGGTGAGCTGACGCATAAGAGACGTCTTTCCGCCCTTGGTCCCGGCGGTCTGTCCCGTGACAGAGCCGGATTCGAGGTTCGCGACGTGCATTATACGCATTACGGCAGAATGTGCCCCATCGAGACGCCGGAAGGTCCGAACATCGGACTGATCAACTCCCTGGCATCCTATGCGCGGATCAACGAATATGGATTCGTTGAAGCGCCCTACCGTAAGATAGACAAAACCGACCCCCAGAATCCGCGCGTTACCGACGAGGTAGTCTACATGACGGCGGATGAAGAGGATAATTATCATGTAGCGCAGGCATCGGCTCCGCTGGATGCCAACGGCTATTTTACAAGGAACAGTGTTTCCGGACGTTTCGAGGAGGAGACGCAGGAATATCCGAAGGCCATGTTCGATTACATGGACGTGTCGCCGAAGATGGTATTCTCTGTGGCGACGGCACTCATTCCGTTTTTGCAGAACGATGACGCCAACCGTGCGCTGATGGGATCCAACATGCAGAGACAGGCCGTGCCGCTGCTCTTTACGGAGACCCCGGTGGTGGGAACCGGTATGGAGCCGAAGGCAGCCGTGGACTCGGGTGTCTGTGTAGTGGCGAAGAAGGCAGGTACGATCGACTTTGTATCGGCGGACCTGATCAGGATGACTTACGATGACGGGGAGAAGGATGAATACCATCTGACCAAGTTCTCCCGCAGTAACCAGTCCAACTGCTATAACCAGAAGCCTGTCGTGTTCAAGGGCAACCATGTGGCACAGGGCGAGGTGATCGCGGACGGCCCGTCCACAGAGGGCGGCGAGCTGGCGCTGGGCAAGAACCCGCTGATCGGCTTCATGACCTGGGAAGGCTACAACTACGAGGATGCCGTGCTGCTCAGTGAGAGACTGGTACAGGAGGATGTCTACACCTCCGTGCACATTGAAGAATATGAGGCGGAGGCCCGGGACACGAAGCTGGGGCCGGAAGAGATCACCAGAGACGTTCCCGGCGTGGGTGACGAGGCGTTGAAAGATCTGGATGACAGAGGTATCATCCGCATCGGTGCGGAAGTACGTGCCGGTGATATCCTTGTGGGTAAGGTAACCCCGAAGGGGGAGACCGAGCTGACTGCGGAGGAGAGACTGCTGCGTGCGATCTTCGGTGAGAAAGCGAGAGAAGTAAGAGATACGTCTCTGAAAGTGCCCCACGGCGAATATGGTATCGTTGTGGATGCGAAGGTGTTTACGAGGGAGAACGGCGACGAGCTTTCACCCGGCGTCAATCAGGCGGTACGCATTTACATCGCACAGAAGAGAAAGATTTCCGTAGGGGATAAGATGGCCGGCCGTCACGGTAACAAGGGTGTGGTTTCCCGCGTGCTGCCGGTGGAGGATATGCCTTATCTGCCGAACGGCCGTCCGCTGGATATCGTGTTAAATCCGCTGGGCGTGCCTTCCCGTATGAATATCGGACAGGTGTTGGAGATTCATTTGTCCCTGGCTGCCAGGGCGCTGGGCTTTAACGTGGCGACGCCGGTGTTTGACGGTGCGAAGGAAGATGACATTGCAGAAACCCTCAAACTTGCCAACGATTATGTTAATCTGGAATGGGAAGAATTCGAGGAGAAGCATAAAGATGATATTTCGGAAGAGATCATGCAGTATCTCTCCGATCACAGAGAGCACCGCGAGGTGTGGAAAGGCGTGGAGATTTCCAGCGACGGTAAGGTGCGGCTGCGGGACGGCCGGACCGGCGAATATTTCGATTCGCCGGTTACGATCGGACACATGCATTACCTGAAACTGCATCATCTGGTAGACGATAAGATCCATGCGCGTTCTACGGGTCCTTACTCGCTGGTAACGCAGCAGCCTCTGGGCGGTAAAGCGCAGTTCGGCGGGCAGCGTTTCGGTGAGATGGAGGTGTGGGCGCTGGAAGCATACGGTGCGGCCTACACGTTGCAGGAGATCCTGACAGTGAAATCCGACGATGTTGTCGGACGTGTCAAGACTTACGAAGCGATCATCAAGGGCGACAATATCCCGGAACCCGGTGTGCCGGAATCCTTTAAGGTACTGCTCAAGGAGCTGCAGTCTCTGGGTCTGGATGTGAGAGTGCTTCGGGATGACCAGACAGAAGTTGAGATCATGGAAACGATCGATTACGGTGAGAACGACTACCGTTACGAGATCGAGGGTGACTCCAGAAACTATGACTATGAGCAGGAATCTCTTGGTTCGATGGGATATCAGAAGCAGGAGTTTGACGAAGACAGCGGAGAGCTTGTGACCAGCGAAGAGGAAGAGGACTTTGCGGAAGATGAGATGGACGCTGACTTTGCGGAAGAAGAGACGGAGATTTTTTAAGACCGGTATTCCGTTTTCGCGTGAGCATCATGTTACCAGGGACGGCTGTACATGGTAACATATAATCTGGAAGGAGCATGGTGATTGAAGATGTCAGATATGAAACAAGAAACTTATCAACCTATGACATTCGATGCTATTAAGATTGGATTGGCATCACCCGAGAAGATCAGAGAGTGGTCCCGGGGAGAGGTTACCAAACCCGAGACAATCAACTATAGAACATTGAAACCGGAAAAAGAAGGTCTTTTCTGTGAGAAGATCTTCGGGCCCAGTAAGGACTGGGAGTGCCACTGCGGTAAATACAAGAAAATCAGATATAAAGGTGTAGTCTGCGACCGATGCGGCGTGGAGGTGACCAAAGCCAGCGTCCGCAGAGAGCGCATGGGTCACATCGAGCTGGCGGCGCCGGTTTCCCATATCTGGTATTTTAAAGGTATTCCGAGCCGTATGGGTCTGATACTCGACCTGTCTCCGCGCGTGCTGGAGAAGGTACTGTACTTCGCTTCCTATATCGTGCTGGACGGCGGTGAGAGTAATCTGGAATATAAGCAGGTTCTCTCCGAGAAGGAGTACCAGGACGCCAGAGAGACCTGGGGCAATAAATTCCGTGTAGGCATGGGCGCCGAGGCGATCAAGGAGCTGCTGGAGGCCATCGATCTGGAGACGGAGGCGGTGGAGCTGAAAGAGGGGCTTCGCGATTCCACAGGCCAGAAGCGTGCCCGCATTATCAAGAGACTGGAAGTGGTGGAGGCGTTCAGGGAGTCCGGCAACCAGCCGGAGTGGATGATCATGGATGCGATCCCGGTCATCCCGCCCGACTTACGTCCTATGGTACAGCTGGACGGCGGTCGTTTTGCCACCAGTGACCTGAATGATCTCTATAGAAGGATCATCAACAGAAATAACCGTTTGAAGAGACTGCTGGAGCTGGGCGCGCCGGATATCATTGTCCGCAACGAGAAGCGGATGCTGCAGGAGGCGGTGGACGCGCTGATCGACAACGGCAGGAGAGGCCGTCCGGTGACGGGCCCGGGTAACAGGGCGCTCAAGTCCCTGTCCGATATGTTAAAAGGTAAGTCGGGACGTTTCCGTCAGAACCTTCTGGGTAAGCGTGTGGACTATTCCGGACGTTCCGTTATCGTGGTCGGGCCGGAGCTTAAGATTTATCAGTGCGGTCTGCCCAAGGAGATGGCGATCGAGCTGTTTAAGCCTTTTGTGATGAAAGAACTGGTGTCCAGAGGCATTTCCCAGAATATCAAGAATGCCAAGAAGCTGGTGGAGCGGCTGGATACGCAGGTGTGGGATGTGCTGGAAGAAGTGATCAAAGAGCATCCGGTGATGCTGAACCGTGCTCCTACACTGCACAGACTCGGTATTCAGGCTTTCGAACCGATCCTGGTAGAAGGTAAGGCGATCAAGCTGCATCCTCTTGTATGTACGGCATTTAACGCCGACTTCGACGGTGACCAGATGGCGGTTCATCTGCCGCTGTCCGTGGAAGCGCAGGCGGAGTGCAGATTCCTTCTGCTTTCTCCGAACAACCTGTTGAAGCCCTCCGACGGCGGACCGGTGGCGGTTCCGTCTCAGGATATGGTGCTGGGTATATACTACCTGACGCAGGAAAGGC
>ERZ808044.733-NODE-733-length-27986-cov-12.347881_pt1 | contig 27986 bp, 30 predicted proteins | sample MGYA00380195_ERZ808044 | MGnify/ENA primary metagenome ERZ808044 (study PRJEB31490, sample SAMN06133423) | mouse gut metagenome | isolation source: Z7_2 | host: mice | place: China: Chengdu | collected 2015-05 ...
TTTCTATAAACAGCTATTGGGAAGATCATCCCACAACTTCCATCCTTTAAACGATATATCAACCGTACAGGTGGAATATTTTCAGCGTCTGGTTGTGGTCTTGAGTAAAATGCGGTATGGTTTTATGACAAAAAGGTGTATGGAAAGTATAATATACAGTCCATGCACCTTATCTTTTTTAAATAATTTTTTAATGTAAAGCTATTTATGTTATCGAAATATGAGAATTTTTGTGAAAAAGAGATAAAAATCTATTACGCAAAAGTATACCTTTATGATAATGAAGAACCTAATCCGAAGCAAATCGAAAAAATACCAGTGTTTGAATTGAGCTGCGATGCGCAATTTTATACCGATTATCCAGTGTATATAGGAACGAGGGGAATTTATCATCCTCAGATAACAGAGCATCTCAAAAATGCTGGATTTGAAAAAATCCATCCGGTAACAGTGGAATTGGATCAGTATCTCCGAAATGCTTATCTGAAAAGATATTTTGCTGAAATCGGGAGGAGTTTTCTTAAGATTGAGAATCTTGACGACAGGATAGATAGATCTGTGTCTGTGTATGTGGTTAGGTCAGTATTTGATAAACCCTTGCAGCAGCCGTATAAATTGGCTCCTTATGAAAGAGAGATTCAGGCAGGTGCAGCTCTTACCCGGAAACGCCTGTCTGATAAAGTGGTGACAGATGATACCGGAAAGCATATCTCAGCCAGAAATGGACAGTTTTGTGAGTTGACTGCTTTGTACTGGATTTGGAAGAATGCAAAGGAGGATATTGTAGGAATGGTACATTATCGACGGCACTTTATTCTTCCGGAGGATTGGATAGAACGTATGAGACAAAACGAAGTGGATGTGATTTTGCCGGTGCCGTTGTATGTTGCGCCTAGTGTAGCTGATAATTACAGAGAACGCCATAATGCATCAGACTGGGAATATATGATGCAGTATTTAAAAAAGAATCATGGGCTGGAATATAGTCAGGCGGAAGAATTTTTTGAGAAAAATCTATATTCACCCTGTAACATGTTCATCATGCGAAAAGAAGTATTGAATGAACTGTGCGAGTGGTTATTTCCTGTTTTATTTCAGACAGCAGGTTATGGTGGAGAGAAGGCAGATCCATATCAAAACCGTTATCCGGGTTTTCTTGCAGAAAGGCTTATATCATTTTATTTTGAAAAGTATAGAAATAGATTTAAAGTAGTTTTTGCGGATAAGAATTTTCTTTTATAGACAGTTTGTAGTAAACAAGTAGGAGAAAGTAAACTATTTTTTAACGAAATCTTTTTTTTCAGCAAGAATAATAGCCAAACGTGCTGAAGGGAGGCGCATGAGATGAAAAATGAAGGGAACATACGGTGTTTTAAACGAGTGCAGAAGGGAATCGAGACATATTTTGAAGATTATATCAGCATATTACCAGAGATGGAGAGAGAACAGAATAAGCGTTTGGATGAAATATTCCTTTCGATCATTAATCGTATAAAAATAGTAGATAAAGAATTTATGTCATTGATAGTAGAAGATCCGTTCTTTGGCAGGATGACGGCTATAACGGATGTGATAGGATGATCAAATAAAATTTATTATAGAGAATTATTGGAGAGAAATAAACATGCAATTTGAACTAATGGCATCCATGATGTGTGCCAACTACGGCAATCTTGAAAAAGAAGTAGAACACTTAGACGAGGGCGGCATCGATTCCTTCCACATAGACATCATGGACGGACGCTACGTTCCGAATTTTGCCATGTCCTTAAATGACATGAGCTACATAGCAAAAGCGACGAAAAAGCCGTTAGACGTCCACCTGATGATCGAACATCCCAATAACCGGATACACCTGTTCTTGAACCATCTGCGAGGGGGCGATACATTCTACATCCATCCGGAGGCAGAATACCATCCGTCCACAACCCTGCAGAGCATCATCAATGCAGGGATGGTCCCCGGGATTGCCATCAATCCCGGGACTTCTGTAGAGACAGTAATGGAGATGCTGCGTATCGTGAAGAAGGTTCTGGTAATGTCGGTAAACCCAGGCAATGCGGGGCAGATGTATCTTCCATATGTGGGTAAGAAGATCACGAAGCTTCTGTCCATCAAGGAAGATATGGATTTTGGGATTTACTGGGACGGGGCCTGCAGCGCGGATAAGATTATCGAATATGCGCCGAAAGGCGTAGCCGGGTTTGTATTGGGGACGACACTGCTATTCGGCAAGGAGAAACCCTATGGGGAGACGTTGAAGGATATCCACGAACTACGTTTTTAAAAATGAAAGGCGAAGCCTAAAGACGGAGCCTAAAAACGGAGCCAAGACGGACAAACGAATCTACATTTTTCGCTTTAAATACAAAATGCGGCATACAGGGGAACCGTCTTTTTTCCGTCCTCAAAACCGAAGTTTTTTGTAGAAAGCTTAATGGCGTAATCCGGCTTATAGGTTTCCATATAGACTTTCAGGCTCTTAGCCCTGGTGTTGTCAGCTGATTTGACCTCAATGGGGATCAGCCTTCCGTCACGCTGAATCACAAAATCAATCTCGGCTCCACGTTCTGATGTCCAGTAATATGTGTTGTATCCATTGATCGTGAGCTGCACATTTACATAGTTTTCGGTCATTCCGCCCTTAAAATCATTTAGTTCATCCACCATGTAGAGGATATCATTTGCCGCCAGGTCTTTTTTGGCGATGAGCAGTCCTAAGTCTGACACATAGATTTTAAATGCATCGATATCGCGATAATTCTCAAGGGGTTTTTTGATCTGTTCCACCTTATAGACCTGCGATACGATACCTGACAGGCAGAGCCATTCGATCGCGTTTTCGAATTCTGAAGCCCGCCCGCCTTTTTTGACCAGCTTATATTGAAAACGAGTATTTTTCTTAGAAAGCTGGACGGTGATGTTGTCGTAGGCAAGCCGTGTTTTTTTGATTTCATTCAGGTTATTATATTTGCTCATGTCATTCAGATAACTTGTAAGAATCGTATCCTGCGTGTGGCGGATCAGGATATAATCCTTTGTTTCTGCAAACAGCTTCACACATTCCGGCATTCCGCCCACGACAAGATACTGGCGGTAGCGCATCATAGCCGCATCATGGAGAACCGAAGGCAGCGGCATATCGTCGGCAAAGCATTTTTTGATCTGCTGCACAAGGGCGGACTCGCCCATTGCAAGCATAAATTCTTCCATATCCATTGGATACAGGGTTTTCATATCCACTTTGCCTACCGGAAAGGAGAATTTTGCCCGGTTTACAGCTACGCCCAGCAAACTACCTGCCGCAATGACATGGTAATCCGGGGCATCTTCGCAAAAATATTTAAGCGAAGTCAGAACCCTTTCACAGAGCTGTACTTCGTCAAATACGATCAGTGTCTTTTCCTTTACGATCGTCTGGCCTGCAATATGGGATAAGATCGGTATCAGATAATCAGGGCTGAGATTTTCTTCGAAAGTTTCATTCAGTTTCGGATTTGTTTCAAAGTTAAAGTATGCCACATTTTCATAATGAATGCGTCCAAATTTCAGGATGGAATAGGTCTTTCCGACTTGTCTCGCCCCTTGCAGTAGTAGAGGCTTACGGTGTTTCCCATCCTTCCATTTTTCCAGAAAGCTCATAATCTTTCGATACATCAATCGATCCTCCTTGCAAGTATTGATATTAGTATAGCGAATATTCATGTAATTATCAATGATACTTTTTGCCATATTAACACTATTTTACACGAAAACCAATTTATCCGATTAATACTGTTTTCCCTTCGAATGCAAACCCATACTTGCGGATCCGTTCCGGGGGAATTCCTTTGGACTTCAGCAAAGAGGAATAATTTTGTCGTTCAATCTGCCCTAATGCAGCCTGTACGGTATCCTCCAGCGTACTTTCATCCTCCGGGTCGTGGACTTTGAATTCCAGGATGATGGCGTCGTCCGCATCGGAAAGAGGTTCAAGCATCACGTCATATCTTCCGAATCCGCTTTCCCTGTTGGACAGGATGGTATATCTGTCTGCAAGCTCGACCATAAGCCCGAGGACGAATCCATGATAGAAACGTTCTGGTTCGGTGGCTTCGGAAGGGCGTTTCCCGGTATCAAAGTAACTGAAAGTTGTAATGGAAACCCGGTTTATATAGAGGTTCATTGCTTTTTTGTCGTCTAATAAAAGAGCTTTGATGAAATTATTATATGCCGGTGTGAAGTCCGCAAACCAGTCCTCTACCAGTTGTTCAAACATAAGGGATACCTCTCGGTTGGTAAGTGCAAGCTCGTAGACTGTTCGGTCCCGGTTGTCTATGCTCAGATTTTTTATACGCAGATAGCCGCTTGCAAGCAGCAGGCTCCAGATGGCACTTTCTTTGCGCCCTAACTGGTTGAAGATGATCTGTTCGTCAATCTGTACCCAAAATGTCCTTCCGGAGAGAAGGTCTTCCATAATCATTTTTGTGTCTGCGCTGCTTTCACGTATGAGTTTTCCTATCAGACTGTTACTGCTTGTATTTGCCCAGTAAGGGGCGAATTTCCGTTTATCAAGATAATTGATAATGGACCAGGGATTGTAGATGTCGGCTCTTCTCCCGAAGGTAAAACCATCATACCAGAACTTCACATGTTCCTTTTCTTCATATAGTCCATATTCTGACAATGCATTCCAGACCTCTTCCTGTGTGAATCCAAAAGAAGTCTCATATTTTTCCGAAGTAGTGGTGACGATTTCCAGATTATTCAAGTCAGAGAAAATAGACTCTTTACTGATTCTGGTAATTCCGGTCAAGAGAGCTCTTTCAAGAAAGGGGTTTGTCTTGAAGGTAGAGTTGAACAGGTTACGGATAAACGAGGTAAGTTCATCCCAGTAGCCATGTACATAAGCTTCCTGCATAGGTGTATCATATTCATCTAATAAGATAATGGCTTTCTTTCCGTAATAACGCATTAAATAATCTGACAGTGCATTCAGGGACGTGGAAGCCATATAATCTTTCATATCCACAGATATGTCCAGGTATGCTTCTTTTTCTGCGGCATTTAAATAGTCGGTTTCCAGCAGAAAGTCGTATTTATTATAAAGTTCTTTTATGATCTGGCAGATCTTATCGCGGGTATTGGGGAAAGAGGTTTCCTTTATTCCCGCGAAGCTTAGAAAGATCACAGGATAGGTTCCTTGTAGTTTTCGGTATTTTTCTTCTTCCCAGATGGATAGGTTTTGGAATAATCCGCTCTCGTCGGAACTGTCGGGAGAGAAAAAATATTGTACCATGTTCAGGTTCAGCGTTTTTCCGAATCGTCTTGGACGGGTGATCAGGGTCGCAAAATCGTTGTTCTCCCACCATTCCTTTATGAACGTAGTCTTATCAATATAGAAATTGTCATTTGTAATTAAATGTTTAAAATCCTGGTGACCGATACCGACTGTTCTTGCCATAGCTGCACCTCCCAATCATTTCTTGTATCTTATCATTATTTTAAAAGAAGTTCAACGATTGTGCAGGAGTCTGGGGAATTTTTATTAAACATGATTCATATTGACAAGGAGATATTTCCCGGATATACTAATAATCAGAAGAGCAGTTGCGAATTATATTTTTATAGTTTGCGGCTGTTTTTTTGTCATCATACTTAAAATAGGGAGGTATCATTGTGAAAAATATAAGCTGGAAAGAATGGGGAATAGATATTCTGGTCGACATTGCAGCAAGCATGTTGATTGCTATAGGAATCTATAATTTTGCACTGAATGCGAACTTCCCGGTGGCGGGGTTCTCCGGGATAGCGATCATCTTCTATCATTTGTTCGGGCTTCCGGTCGGTGCGGGAACGCTGCTTTTGAATGTGCCGGTTTCCATATTCTGTTATAAGTTCCTTGGCAGGACATTTTTCCTGAAATCGGTCAAGACGATGATCATATCCTCGGTCTTTATGGATTACATTGCACCGTTGTTTCCGGTGTATGACGGCAATCGTCTGCTTGCCGCGCTCTGCATGGGAGTAGTGAGCGGAGCAGGATATGCTATCGTATTCATGCGGGGCTCATCGACTGGAGGACAGGATTTCATCAGCATGTCAATCAAGAAGGTGAAGCCGCATATTACACTGGGAATCATTACTTTTGCGCTGGATGTGACGACGATTGTACTCGGAAGTGTGCTTGTGTTCAAAGATATTGACGGATTTATCTATGGTGTGATCGTAACCTATCTGATGGCGATCGTGATGGACAGAATCCTGTATGGAATTGATGAGGGTAAGATGACGCTGATCGTGACGGAGCACGGTGCAGAAGTCGCGGAGTCTATAGATGAGTATTCAGGTAGAGGGTCAACGATCCTTAAGGGAATGGGGAGTTATTCCAGACAGAACAAGGACGTGGTAATGTGTGCGTGCAACAATAAGCAGATGTATACGATCAAGAAGTTGGTGAAGCAGATCGACCCGAAGGCGTTTACGATAATTATGGAGTCCAATGAGGTTGTAGGGGAAGGATTTAAGGAGGACGTGTAGGCAAATATTCTTTTTTTTGATATATTATGTTGACATATTTAGCAAAACGTGATAATTTGTTATTATAATAATAAAAATATAGCACAGAGGTCTGCGTAAATATATGCGGACCATTTACTCACAGGTAATGGCAGACATATTATGCAGAAGGAAGAGACGGTTATGAATGTAGGTGCAGTGATCGCAGCAGCGGACAGACCTCTCGGAACGGGTGATGACGGGCGGATCATGAAGATCGGAAACCTCACATTGGCTGAGCGGATCGTCATTAATTTCCAGAGAGCCGGCATTAAAGATATTGCAGTGGTGACGGGTGCACTTGCCGGGCAGGTGGAGAAGTCTCTGCATCGGTTTGGCGTTGCGTTTTTGAAGAATGAGAATTATGAGGGGTCAGAATTGTTCGATTCTGCCAGGATAGGGCTTAAGTATCTGGAGAACCGCTGTGACCAGGTCTTTTTTTGCCCGGTAGATATCCCTTTTTTTACAGAGCAGACGGTTAAGAGCCTGTTAGATCAGCAGGGGGAGATTGTGATCCCCAAGTATCATGGCAGGAGAGGGCATCCGGTACGCTTTGATGCCAGGCTGATTCCTTCGATACTAAAGTATCGCGGTGAGCGGGGACTTAAGGGTGCGTTAGATTCTTTGGGAGTCGCGGCGCAGGAGGTGGCGGTTGACGATGAGGGAGTAATAGTGGATGCTGATATTCCCGGGAATTATCAGCATATTCTTAAGCTTCATGATGCGAAGCTGATGCGTCCGCAGATTAAAGTGAGGTTAGCGAACCACAAACCTTTTTTTGGCCCCGGGGCGGTAACGCTGCTTCGGCAGATCGACAGATTAGAATCTGTAAGAGAAGCCTGCGGTAAGATGGGAATCTCTTATAGTAAGGGATGGACGATCATCCGCACGGCGGAGGAAGAACTGGGATATAAGATTGTGGAGCGCCTGCATGGCGGGAAGAACGGCGGCGCTGCTTATGTAACCGAGCGCGGTAAGAAGCTGCTGTGTAAGTTTGAACGGTATGAAGAACAGGTGGAGAAGGCGGCGCTGGAATTATTTGAAGATATTTTTTTGGATGCCGATTTATTTTGAAAAATAAATCGAATACGGCGTGAGGCGAAAAAAGGATCCAATGAGAATAGAACAGACAGTGGGGAGAAGATACAGATGAAATTAATGAAGACAGAAGACGCAGTGGGGCAGATTTTATGCCATGATATTACACAGATCATCAAAGGAGTTACCAAGGATGCGGTGTTTCGTAAAGGCCATGTAATCCGCAGGGAGGATATTCCGGTTCTCTTAAGTGTGGGTAAGGATCATATCTACATCTGGGAGAATAACGAGAACATGCTCCATGAAAATGAGGCGGCGCAGATCCTGTATGATATCTGCAAGAATACCCATATGAGACCGACCGAGGTTAAGGAGGGTAAGATCGAGTTGATTGCAGAGTGTGCCGGTATCCTTAAGATCGACAGAGAGAAGCTTAACCGGATCAATTCTCTGGGGGAGATGATGATTGCCAGCCGTCACGGAGATTTTCCGGTGAAGACAGGAGATAAGATCGCCGGGACGAGGATTATTCCGCTGGTGATCGAGAAGGAGAAGATGGAACGGGCGAAGGAGGCGGGCGGTAATGAGCCGGTCTTTGCGATCCTGCCGTTTCAGAAGAAGAGGGTAGGTATTGTTACCACGGGGAATGAAGTATTTCACGGGCGGATACAGGATGCCTTTACTCCGGTAATCATTGAGAAGCTGTCGGAATATGACGCGGAGATTATCGGCTGCGAGGTCAGTGATGATAATCATGAGCGTATTACCGGATATATAAAGAAACTGATTGACCAGGGAGCAGACATGGTAATCTGTACCGGAGGGATGAGCGTGGATCCGGATGACAGGACGCCGCTTGCGATCCGCAATTCGGGGGCGGAGGTCGTGACATACGGGGCGCCGGTGCTGCCGGGGGCGATGTTCCTTCTGGCATATTATGAGGGGAAAATCCCGGTTATGGGATTGCCGGGCTGCGTGATGTACGCGAAGCGGACGATCTTTGATTTGGTCCTGCCAAGATTGATGGCGGGGGAGATATTAGAGAAGAAGGATCTGGATATCCTGGGAGAGGGCGGTCTCTGCCTGTCTTGTCCGGTCTGTACATTCCCGAATTGCGGGTTTGGCAAGTAATCCTTTTAGAGACGCCGGCCATGGAAATTCAGTTGAGAGAGAAGGTAGCGGTAATATGATGGAATTTTATAACAGGATAGAAAAAGCGGATCCAAACCGCCAGAATCTGGCATTGACTGTTGTAGAGGGGCCGTCGGCGGGTGAAAAAGCACTGGTTATCGATCACAGGCTGGCCTGGGAATCTTCTGTCGGCGGATACTTTACAGAGTATAGAGAAGAGATAGAGCAGATTCAGGATTACGGCCTGATATCTGTCGGCGGACAGAATGTGTTCTGCGAATTACTGGGCGGGGAGAAGAAATTAGTGATTTGCGGAGGCGGGCATGTATCGATTCCGATCATACGGATGGGAATGATGGTAGGGTTTCAGGTTACAGTGCTGGAGGACCGGCCCATGTTTGCCGACAATGCAAGACGGGCGGGGGCTTCGCAGGTGATCTGTGAGTCATTTGCAAAAGGACTTGAGAAGATAGAGGGAGACCGGGATACCTATTTTGTGATTGTAACGCGGGGGCACAGGTATGACCAGACATGTTTGGAAAGTATCGTAAAAAAACAGCATGCTTATATCGGTATGATCGGAAGCAGGAAGCGCGCGGCGCTGGTAAAGGAACTGGTGATTGAAGCCGGAGGCGATAAGGATGTAGTGAACAGTGTGCATTCTCCCATCGGGCTGAACATCGGAGGGGAGACGCCGGAGGAGATTGCGGTTTCTATTATAGCCGAGATTATCGAGATTAAGAATCAGAAGAGGTTAAGCGGCGGGTTTTCGAAAGAGATGCTTCAGGCCATCCTGAAGGCGCCGATCGGTGCGGATAAAGAGAATGTAATATTGACAACTATCGTAGCCCGTAAGGGCTCCGCACCCCGGGCGGTCGGCACAAAGATGCTGGTGCTGCCGGACGGAAAATGTGTAGGAACCATAGGCGGCGGCTGTGCGGAAGCAGAGGTGCTTAGAAAAGCGCTGTGGATGTTAAGGAGCAAAGAACAGCGGACAAGATTATGCCAGGTCAATATGACCGGAAGAGACGCCGAGGCAGAAGGAATGGTGTGCGGAGGCGTGATAGACGTGTTTTTGGAGACCGTGTAAGAAGGCGGTTTTCAGGAAGAAGGATGTACTATGAGAGATCAGTATCAAAGAGAAATAGACTATCTGAGAATATCGGTGACCGACCGTTGTAATTTCCGCTGTCGTTACTGTATGCCGGCAAAGGGTGTAGAATTCGTAGAACACAGCGAGATCATGACTTATGAAGAGATTCTGCGTTTTTTAAGGATTGCTGCCGGCGTCGGAATCCGAAAAGTAAAGGTTACGGGCGGGGAGCCTCTTGTGCGCAAAGGTGTCTGCGGATTCATCCGCAAGGTTAGAAGCGTCCCGGGGATCGAATCGGTTACCCTGACGACAAACGGGGCTTTGCTTAAAGAGTATCTGCCCCAGCTTGAAGCGGCCCAAATTGCAGGAATCAATGTCAGTCTGGATACCCTGAATCCGGTGAAATTTCATGAGATTACAAGATGTAATGAATTCGGCCGTGTGTGGGAGGGACTTTGCATGGCGGTGAAGACGAAGATACCCGTCAAAGTCAACTGTATTCCCATGCGGGGATGTAATGAAGAAGAACTTGTGGAAATAGCGGCTCTTGCAGAGGAATATCCGATTACGGTCCGGTTTATTGAGATGATGCCGATCGGGATGGGAAACGGATATGCCAGAATTCTTCAGGATGAGATAAAAGCACTGTTAGAAGAGCGGTTTGGACCGATGGAGCCGGCAGATGAGATTCTGGGCAACGGCCCGGCCGGTTATTACCGAATAAAAGGTTTTAATGGGCGGATCGGATTCATCAGCGCGGTCAGCCATGAGTTCTGTGAATCCTGTAACCGTATCCGGCTGACGGCTGACGGGATACTAAAGCCGTGTCTGAATTTTGAGAGCCGGATTAATCTCAAGCAGGAGATGCGAAGCGGAATAAGCGATAGTGATCTGGAACATTTGCTTAAGAAAGTGATCTATACAAAGCCCAGATGCCATGCGTTCGGGGACGAGACGAAGAAAGATCTGCAGGAAAAACGCCGGATGGCGGGGATAGGAGGATAAGGATGGGGATTGTAAGAGCGGTCTGTATCAGTGAAAGACGGGGGATACAGAAGAAGGATGTGGGGACTGCCAATTTTCAGGTGGGATTTGGTATCGAGGGAGACGCCCATGGCGGAAACTGGCACAGACAGGTGAGCCTTTTGTCGGCGGAGAAGATAGATGCGTTCAACCAAAAGGGCGCGGGGGTTAAGCCGGGAGCCTTTGGTGAGAATCTTGTAGTAGAGGGCTATGATTTCAGGACTCTTCCGGTGGGAACAAGATTCCGGTGCAATGATGTAATCCTGGAGATGACGCAGATTGGAAAGGAATGCCATACACACTGCCAGATTTACCACAAGATGGGTGAATGCATTATGCCGACCCAGGGAGTCTTTGCTCAGGTGCTCCATGGCGGTACCATTTCTGTCGGAGATGAGCTGCGGATGCTTGAGGAAAGGGATACAAGGTATACGGCGGCGGTAGTGACCATGAGTGATAAAGGCGCCAGGGGAGAGCGGGAGGATACGAGCGGCCCGCTGATCTGTGATATGCTTGAGAATGCGGGATACCGGGTTGCAGAGAAGCTGCTCATCCCGGATGATCAGCCGGGGATTGAGAAAGAGCTGACTCGTTTGGCTGACGGCAGGCAGGTGAATCTGATCCTGACGACAGGGGGAACCGGGTTCTCCGAACGCGATTGTACGCCGGAGGCTACGATGGCAGTGGCCACGAGGAATGCGCCGGGGATTGCAGATGCGATCCGTATGCATTCGCTGTCGATTACCGGGAGGGCTATGCTTGGAAGAGGCGTTTCGGTGATACGCAATAAGACAGTGATCGTGAATCTGCCGGGAAGCAGAAAGGCGGTCAGGGAGAGTCTGGAATATATTCTGCCGCATCTGGAGCATGGAATCCAGATATTGATGGGAGACACGTCGGATTGCGGTGGAAAATAGAGAAAAGTGGTTTAAAAAGTTTGCTTGCAGCAGACTTTTTAAATAGACAGCGATTACTTTTAAAAAAATAATCGGGATACTTTAAGGAGGATAAAGATGTTTAAGAGAGTAGTAAGCAGTTTATTGATTGGAGCTTTGATGGGGGCGATGCTGACGGGATGCAGCGGTTCGTCAAAGGAAGAGAAGACTAAGGAACCGTCCGTGGAGGATGAAGCGGATTCAAATGAATCGGGGGAGGATGATACCGCAGAGGAGACGGAGATCCAGGTATTCATTGCTGCCAGCCTGAATACGGTTATGACAGAGCTGGCAGAGAAATACAATGAAGAACACCCGGAGGTAAAGATCACTTATAATGCGGACAGCTCCGGCACGCTGCTGACCCAGATTCAGGAAGGGTATGAGTGCGATATTTTCTTCTCGGCAGCGCAGAAGCAGATGGACCAGCTGGAAGAGGACGGGCTTGTGGAAGATGGTACGAGAGCCAATGTGGTCAATAACCAGGTTGTGGTCGTTACTTTGAAGGACAGCGGTACGAAGGTGACGGGACTTGAGAATATCGAGGAGGCTAAAAGTTTTGCCCTGGCGGGAGGCAGTGTTCCGGTTGGGAAATATACCAGGCAGGCGTTGGTGAATCTTGGAAAGTTAGAGGAAGTAGAAGACGTGTCCACAATTACCACAGAGCAGGTTTCGGATGCGCTGGGCGGTCTGGAGATCAGCGAGCAGGACAATGTAAGCAAGGTGCTGGCTGCGGTAGTTGAGGCTTCCTGCGAGGTTGGGACAACTTATTACTCTGATACCTATGGATATGAAGATCAGCTGGACATTCTGGAAACTGTGAGTTATGATTTGACTGGGAACGTTATCTATCCGATTGCCCGTGTGGTAAATGATGAGGCGGATGACGTGCAGAAAGCGGCGGCAGATGATTTCATGAAGTTTATCCTGTCGGATGAGGCGAAAGCAGTGTTTGATTCTTATTATTTTGATACGAATGTCGAGTAGTATAACAGTATGCCGTTGGGAGAGACGATAATATGGAAGCAATATGGAAAATATTAAGTGAATTAGACTGGAGTCCGCTGTGGATCTCATTGAAAACAGGAGTGGTGGCAACCTTTATATCTTTTTTCCTCGGGATTTTTGCCGCAAGAAAAGTGGTCAAAGCGGCGCCGGGGAAGAAGGCCGTCATAGACGGGATTCTGACACTCCCCATGGTGCTTCCGCCAACGGTTGCGGGGTTCTTCCTTCTGCTCCTTTTCAGCAGGAGAAGACCCCTTGGGATATTCCTGTATGAGAATCTGGATATCAAGGTGGTGCAGACCTGGCTTGGGTGCGTGATTGCGGCGACGGTGATCGCGTTTCCGCTGATGTACAGGAATGCCAGGGCGGCCTTTGAACAGATCGACGTGAATCTTGTCTATGCGGGAAGGACGCTTGGGATGTCGGAGATAGGGATATTCTGGAAGGTGGTGGTTCCAAGTGCGGGACCCGGAATTGCATCAGGAACGATCCTGACATTTGCCAGGGCTCTTGGGGAATATGGAGCGACGTCAATGCTGGCGGGTAATATTCCTGGAAAGACCGGAACCATTTCCCAGAAGATTGCCATGGTAATTCAGGACGGCGATTATGTAACGGCGGGGATATGGGTTGCGGTTGTGATTCTTATCGCGCTTGCGGTAATTATCCTGATGAACCTGATTTCGGGAAAACAGATAAAGACGGTGAAGAGGTGGTAGCAGCTTCGCTGTAAGATAAATACGAATGTATCGCGGATGCAGAAGGAATACGGCGGGGACAGAAAGGAATGTAGGAAAGATGGGATTGACAGTGCATATCAGGAAAAATTTAGGCGATTTCTGTCTGGATGTTCATTTCAGGAGCGAATCCCCGCGTATTGGGATCCTGGGGGCTTCCGGCTGCGGGAAAAGTATGACGTTAAAGAGTATCGCGGGGATTGAGGCGCCTGATTCTGGAGAGATCTCGGTCAATGGACAGACTTTCTTTCATTCGGATAAGAAGATCAATGTAAGGCCTCAGAAACGCAGAGTCGGGTATCTCTTTCAGAACTATGCGCTGTTTCCGGCTATGACAGTGGCGAAGAATATTGAGGCCGGATTAAAAGGCTCAAAGCAGGAGAAACAAAAGAGAGTGAATGAGATGATCCGGACTTTTCAGCTTAATGGGTTAAGGGACCGTCTTCCGGGAGAGCTTTCCGGAGGCCAGCAGCAGCGGGCGGCCCTTGCAAGAATCATGGCGTATGAACCGGATGTGATTCTGTTGGACGAGCCCTTTTCCGCGATGGATATGTTTCTTAAAGACCGCCTGCAGCAGGAGCTGATAGAGATGCTGTCAGGATATCAGGGGATTGTGATTCTGGTATCGCATAACAGGGACGAGATATACCGGTTCAGTGAGGAATTGATTATCATGGACCAGGGAGCGGTAGTTACTGCCGGAAGGACGAAGGAGATCTTCGCAAATCCCGGTAAGAGGGAGGCGGCGCGCCTTACCGGCTGTAAAAATATCTCGAAGATCCAGAGGCTCGGTCTCCACAGGATGAAGGCATTAGACTGGGGTGTGGAGCTTATGCTTCAAAGAGAGATACCGGAAGATATTACGCATGTTGGATTCCGTGCCCATGAATTTAACCCCGTCTGGGGGAAACGCAGGGAAAACTGCATAAAGGTCCGGCTTGCGGGACAGGCGGAGCTGCCTTTTGAGAAGAACTTTTACCTGTTTCCGGAGACGGAGCAGGCGGATATGTGCGTAGAAGAAGGGGGCGAAGAACCGCGGCAGGATATGCAGAATTTGTGCTGGTTTCTCCAGAAGGATAAGTGGCGGATACTGGAGGAAAAAGGGATGCCGGATTACCTGCAGTTTCGCGAGGAGCATTTGCTTCTGTTGTCATAATGTATGTTTTGGGGAAACCACCAGGAGGAAATACAGAATATGCCGGAGGAGTATAAAACCAGACGGAGTATATTGTTTATCTGTGTAATCATTTTTATTATATGTATTTGGAAATGGAGAATCAGCGGGAAAGCGCTGGCAGTGTATGTAATTCTTCTCTTATTGTGTGAAGCGGCATGGGAAGACGCCCGCACAAAGCGCATTCCCAACGGTATTGTCCTTGGAATAGCGGCGGCAGGTATCTTCTCAATTCCGTTTTTCCCCGAGATCACCCTGACGGACAGAGGAATCGGGATATTCTGTGTGAGCGTCCCCCTTCTGGTGATTACCCTGGCCGTGCCTGGTAGCTTCGGCGGCGGAGATATTAAGCTGATGGCCGCCAGCGGAATTTACCTTGGATGGGAAGCAAATCTTAGGGCATTCGCGCTGGCAGTTTTTGCGGCAGGGGGCTTTTGTATCTGGAAGCTTCTTGGAAAGCAGCTTAGCCGCAGGGAACGGATCGCGTTTGGACCATTTCTATGTGCGGGGATCATAGTAGAGATGCTGATATCCTCTTAGCTGCATCTTTATTCATCACATGCATGGATTGGGAAACAATCCGGCGAATCCTGGCTCTTATAATAATCTGTAAAATGTTCGATGATCTCGTCCTTGGAAAGTGTTTTGCTGATCGCCCCGATTTCATCGAGTGCCTTTGAGAGATTTCCGTTCGCCTGGTAAGCATGGATTGCTTTTTGTTCAATTTCTTCAGGAGCTTTTTCAAGCTTCTGTCCTTCTTCCCAGATCGTGAGCCTGTCATTTTTATTTTTCCCCCGGTAATAGACGGAAGTACAGGGGTAGATAACGTCAGGATCAGAATACGAGTAGAAGTCTCCGGCCTTTGCCGGGAAAATAAGGCTGATGGTATCAAAATATATATACTTTTCTTCATTCACAGACAGCGGATACTGAAAATGTAATTCATAGTATCCGGTAGGATTGTCTGATGTCTTGTCATAGATCTCCATGGACTCCAGTGTCGGCGCGTTGATCAGTTTCGGAAATTCCATTGTACAGTAGATGTCTCCGCCGGACAACTGATAAAGTTCAGTGATTCGGATGTCATCTGCCGGTACGGAAAAGATGCCTGATTCCAGAAATTCCGTCCAGCCGATTTTGACTAAGGCTGCGGCAACCAATAGAAAGAAGCCCAGTATCAGGAGGTTCAGGAGGGTGATTTTATGCCGGAATTTCTTGAGCGTTTTTATAAACCGCGCTTCTTCTTTGTCTGCATCCTCCGGATTGCCCGTGACAGGCGGGAAAGCCTCCGTGACCTGCTCGTAAGCTTTGCGGCAGCCCTCGCAGCTCTCCATATGCTCTTTGATGACCCGGCAGCTGTCTTCGCTGCAGACATCGTCTTCATACAGGATCAGCAGATCTCTGATAACCCCGCATGGCACAGGATTGTTTCCCGGAGCGTTCATGCGGTTTGGATCAAGTCTGGAATTGTGATTATTCGTATCATTCATATTCGTACCCCTTTCATTTGAAAATAATTTGCTCGCGGATTTTCGTTTTTGCACGGTGGTAGGTGACCCTTGCCCAGCCTTCTCTGCGTCCAAATATCTCGCCGATCTCCCGGAAAGAAAGCTCGCCGAGAGTTCTTAGTGTAAATACTTCTTTATAAGGTTCATCCAGATAATGAAGGACTTTGTAGATAGAAAGCGCTTCGTCTTTGCTGATACATATGGATTCCATGCTGTGCTGGGAAGAAGGTTCACTGTCAGAGACTTTATCCTCTGTTTCCAGTTTTTTCCCCTTTTTCACATGAGACAGGTAAGTATTTTTAGCAATCTGAAAGAGCCAGGTTTTAACCGAGCAGTCACCGCGGTATTTGTTAATATTTTTCAATACCTTAAAGAAGGTTTCCTGAGTGATCTCTTCTGCAATATCCGGGCTTTTGCTCATGGCCAGAATGAAGAGATAGACGTCTTTGAAGTATAACCGGTACATTTCCTCGAAATCCATAGTGTATCACCTCCCTTTATCTATTAGACTTCCCGGGGTACATTTTGTTACAGGATTTTTCGAATATTGCAAATAAATATTGGGGCATTGGCAGGCGATAAACCATACGAAGATCAGAGGAAAATCCGCGGCAGTTGAGCCGGAGAATCAGAAATGAGGCGGACCCACTTCGGCCCTGCCTGCCAACAGGTATGAGCCTGTTGGCAGGCTTTGGTGGGATATCCGTTGATACGCTTTCTAATCAATGAATTTTACAGCAGTCCCATAGGCAAGGACTTCGGCGGCGCCCTGTACGATTGAACTGGAGGCATAACGTATATTGACGACCGCATCGGCGCCCATTGCCTGCGCGTCCTCCGCCATCCGTTTCGTTGCAACCGCTCTTGCTTCGTTCATCATATCTGTGTAGGAAGTAAGCTCACCGCCTACCAATGTACGGAAACTGTTCATAATATCCTTGCCCAGATGTACGGACTGAATCATGGTACCGCGTACCAGGCCGATCATCTCAAATTTTCTTCCGGTAATATAATCTGTATTAACTAAAATCATTATGTTCTCCTTCCTCTTGTGATAGTTTACAGATTCAGAACATCCTGAATGGTATAGAATCCAGGATTCTTGCCTGCAAGAAATGCTGCGCAGTCACAGGCACCTCTTGCAAAGCATTCCCAGTTATAAGAATGGTGGGTAATCTCTAAACGTTCTCCGATTCCACCGAAAAAGACAGTATGGCTGCTGGGGATATTACCTGCCCGCAGGGAATGATAGCCGATGGTCCCGGGTTGTCGGGGAGAAGTTCCCTCACGTCCGTAGACGGCGATCTCACTTAGCTCTTTTCCAAGAGCATGCGCCATGATCTCTCCCATCTCTTTGGATGTCCCGCTTGGTGCATCCTTTTTCCACTGGTCATGCATCTCCAGAATCTCGATATCAATCTCGTCTTTTAAGGTTGCGGTTACCAGTTCCAGAAGTTTGTTCATGATATTGACCAGTTTGGATGTGTTGGCAGCGTAGAGCATGGGAATCTCTCTGGCGGCGTCCCGGAATCGCTGCATCTCTTCCTGGCAAAAGCCGGTGGTTCCGCATACCAGCGCCTTTTTGTGGGAAATGGCAAGCTTTAGAACTTCCATGGCCATTTCCTTCGTGGAAAAATCAATGATAACATCACAGCTGTCAATGACACTCTCAAGGTCATCGGTTACTGGTACGCCAAGTGCATAACCTGTCATGGCGACTGTGCCGAGATCCTCGCCAATGTAGCTGCGTCCCTTTGGCCCGATGCCGGCAACCAGTTCCATATCGTCACGGGAAGCCGCAGCCATTGTGATCAATCGGCCCATCTTACCCCTTGGTCCGATTACAATTACTTTCATAAATTGAACTCCTTTCGTTTATAATAGTCAGGTATACAGTTATACACTGACCGTCACTTTCGGCGCTGCAGCAAGGCGCTTTTTAGTGATAATTATATATATTTTAACACAGAATTAAAAATAATGCTTGCATTATCTGACATGATTCGGTAAAATAGTACTATCGGGGTATGGCTCAGTTTGGTTAGAGCGCACGGCTGGGGGCCGTGAGGTCGCAGGTTCGAATCCTGTTACCCCGACTATAAAACCGGCGTATTTGCGCCGGTTTTGTTATTTCGTGTTGCATGACTGCTCAAAGTGTTCATTCGCAATCTGACCGAAGACAAGACGGATGATTGTGGCGCAGGGGCAGTTTTTGTTATATGATATCCGAAATTATAATATGAAAATCTTCATATATGCATGCTGAAATGACATCGTCAAAACTGTACTGGTTTGATTTTGAGTCATTTTCTAGATCATATATCATAACAGTTTTCTTTTGGGGGTTTATAATCCAGTATTCCCTTACACCTGCCGTGCGGTATTTGAAGAGCTTGACTCCGTAATCGTTTTGGGGATTAGACGGAGATGTTATTTCAATTATCCAGTCTGGGGCACCCTGACATCCTTTTTCATCTATCTTCTCCTTGTCGCAGATAACGGAAATATCAGGTTCCACATAATTCATATTGTCCTGATTCAAAAATACTGCAAACGGTGCCAGGAATACTTCGCAATTTCCTTTTTTTCTGTCAATGTAGTCAGAAATTTTTCGGGCAAATGAATACGAGATGCGCTGGTGAACCGTATTTGGTGGAGTCATCATGTACATCTGGCCGTCGATCAGCTCCGCCCGCTGTCCGTCGGGGAGGGTGTAGATATCGTCAATTGTAAAAATTTTTGCTTGTGCTAAAGCCATGGTGCCGCATCCTTTCTATTGTGTTTTCTTGCATAAACAAGGGACTAAGCTTTTCTTAAGGCTCTTATCCGATTTTTCAATTATAATTTTCTCCATCTTGCTTACTATAGTAAATTAGAAATGTCATTATGTCAACAAGGCAATTTCTAGTACATCATTGCATTAATCTTGAAGTAATAGTGTTTATTACTCAAGAATTAGCACAATGCTGTACTAGATACCAGTCAGATCGCTGGTTCCGTGAACAGTAATGTGGGGCTTTGGTTCTGCCAGTATATTCTGATGGCGGTAGATGCTAAGAAGCAGGCCCAGCATCATATACGTTACCAGAATCCCGGTTCCTCCATAAGTTATGAATGGACAATACACGCTTGTAACTGGCATCCATCCCAGATTTACCATGACATAAGTCAGGATTTGCAAGAGAAAGATTACCGTACATCCGATTCCCATAAGCATCCCCAGCTGGTTTTTCTGGCGGATAGATACGCTGAAAAGCTTCAAGAATACAGATACAACGGCTCCGGTCAAAAGCAATGCGGCCAGGATTCCATAGTATGAAAGGACGTATGCGAGTACAAAATCCATACCGTCGGGAAGTGACTTGGCAGTATGTTCCAGGGTTTTACTTATACCCATTATCTGGCTGCCGGATGTCAGCTCTCTTAATGTCAGACTCTGATAATCCCCTGGTATGGCGGTTTCGGCATTTCCGTGAAAGAGGAACGGAAACATGCTGTAGATTCTGGCTTTCTGGTATGATGCCCCGGATAACATTATTTTCGCATATTCGGCAAATGGTACTAAAATTGCCGTCCCCCATAGCACGGTAAGTGTCAGTCCCTTTTTAACCCGGAACCATCCCTTCAAGACTGCTGTGGAAAGAACGGTCAGGAAGGACAAGGCTAACAGCAAAGCCTGAAAGATACGCGGAATCTGGAGTACAAAAAGCACCGGGACGATCATCCATAAGATACCGGCTATGATGCCGCGGTATCCACATTCTCGATATTGATACAGTACTGCTCCGTAAAGCGGAACTGTCAAGAACATCATTGTTGATAAGGTCATATTCAATCCGCCGGGAAGAGCGATCCAGTCTGCCGTACCATTTATGGTAGCTCCTAATCCAAGTTTACATATGATAAGGAAGAGAATATATACTGCCATGATCTTTTTGGCATATCTGCCGATCCGGCTGTAGTCAATATAGCACACTCCAATCATAATTCCCACTCCGATTGTTATTTCCAGAAGATACAGCAGGAGGTTTCTGCTTCCCTGTCCGGGGAAAAAGCGGATACCCTGATCTTTAAAGTGAAGCTGCAATACATATAAGAGGCACACTCCTGTCAGACTTAGCAGCACAATCCCTCCGATTATGCCCCATGCCATCTTTGGCCGATGGAGCCTATCCAGTTCAATGCCGACTTCCACAGGATCTCCCATTTGGCGGACAGCTTCTTCCTCTGCTTCCGGCTCCGGCATTCCCTGTGCCATATAATCTGTTTTCTGTTCTTCAATATGCGTTTCCAGTTCCCCGGCCGCGAGAGGAAGGGCCTTCTTACAGCGAATCTGTTCTGTCAATATCTTAAGATATGTCTGTTTATCCATGGCATACACCTCCAAGTACTCCGTTGACAGCCTGCGAATATTCTGTCCATTCTGATATTTTTTTGAGAAGCATACTCTTCCCGGAGTTTGTCAGATGATAGTATTTTCGAAGTTTTCCGACCGCTTCCTGCTCGTAAGATTCCAAATATCCCTTCTGTTCCATTCCATGGAGAAGAGGATATAAGGTGCCTGCTTTCAACTCGAATACATTCTCTGACCGCTCACGCAGAATCTCTATCATTTCATAGCCGTACAGGTCCTTTTCCTCCAGAAGCTTCATGATCAACATAGCTGTACTTCCTGATACAAGGCTTTTATCTATTGCCATTACATTCTCCCCTTTCTTCTAAATTCTTTGGATTTCAGATTTTGCATAATCATTATATAGGTCTACGATATATCGTTAATCTATATAATATATCGATTTCCTATATATGTCAACACATTTACGCAGATTTATCGAATTTATTGATATTTTATAATTCTTATGATAGAGTAAAATCAAGCGGGACACAGTACCCTGTCTGTCAATATTCAGAAGGGAGACTTTTGCATGGATTTTAAGGTTGGCGTAGGCAAGTCAGATTTTGCCGACTTGCGTAATTCGGGTAACTATTATGTAGATAAAACGGAGATTATATATGAACTCATATACGATACGGATAATAAAGTGACCTTGTTCACCAGACCCCGCAGATTTGGGAAAACACTCATGATGAGTATGATGGAAAACTTTTTCAGTATAGAAAAAGACAGTAAAGAGATATTCGCCGGACTTAAGATTACCGGATATAAAGAATTTTGCAACGAATGGATGAATCGGTATCCGGTACTCTTTGTTTCCTTTAAAGATATTGAAGCGGAGAATTTTGCCGACGCATATGATATGCTTAAAGTCAGACTGGCAGATATCTGCAAGGAATATTCGGAACTGTTGGACCGGGTATCCGTTGACAGTGACGACAGAGATATCTTTTTGAGATTAAAAGCACAGAACGGGAGCCGGGCTGATGTGAAAAATTCTCTGAAAACGATTATGCGCATGATGCAGGATGTGTATGGCAGGAATGTAATCCTGCTGATTGACGAATATGATGTTCCTCTTGCGAAGGCAAGCGAGAAGGATGCGGCGGGGAATCCGTTTTATTCTGCCATGCTCGATGTGATCAGGGGCATAATGGGAACGGCTCTAAAGGATAATGAATATCTTAAGTTTGCTGTTATCACAGGATGTCTTCATATAGCGAAAGAAAGTATTTTTACCGGTACCAATAATTTTGTCTCTTACTCTGTATTAGATGAGGATTTCTCGGAATATTTCGGCTTCTTGGAGTGTGAGGTGGCAGATCTTTTGTCAGCTGCCGGCAGGACAGATAAGGCAGATATCATAAAGGAATGGTATGATGGATATGTATTTGGGAATAGTTATGTATATTGTCCATGGGATGTCATGAATTATGTGTCAGCATTGAGAAAAAGGAGGAACGCACAGCCTAAGAATTATTGGAAATTTACAAGTCATAACGGAATCCTTCTGACTTTTGTCAATAGGACAGATTTCAAAGTAAAAAGTAAATTTGAGACTCTTATGAACGGCGGTACGATCGTTCAGACGATTTCAGATAAGCTGACCTATGACACTCTTCATTCCTCAGAAGATAATCTTTGGAGTGTGATTCTGATGACGGGCTATCTTACGAAAGCAGATGCCAAAGAGGAAGGAGAGACGGTAAGCCTTAGGATACCGAACCGGGAAATTGCTTCTATTTTCGAAGAAACGGTTGTAGCATATTTTAAAAATACGATAGACAACAGTATACAGAAGTCCATGATGGAAGCACTCTGGAACGGTGAAGAAAAAGAAGCGTCCGGGATCATATCAGATCTTTTGTGGAAGACCATAAGTTATAATGACTATCATGAAGATTATTACCACGCTTTTCTTGCCGGCATGTTCGTGGGTCTGGGGTACGAAGTGGAATCTAATAAGGAGAAGGGGCTTGGCAGGCCGGATATTTTATTAAAGGATGAGGATTGCCGAAGAGCAATCATTATAGAAGCTAAGAGATCGGGCCGGGAGTCTGATTTGGAATCGAACTGTGATGAAGCGCTTGACCAGATTATCCGAAGAAAATATGCGCAGGGACTGTACGGTTACGGGCAGATTCTCTGTTACGGCATTGCATTTTATCAGAAGCAGGCGATGACAAAATGCAGGAAAGTGATTGACAAGCCTGTCGAAAAGTGATATAAATGCACTATGTGAATAAACGGACTTGATAGAGGCGCGGGTTTCATCAGTATGTCAGAATGATGGTTTGGGAGACTGTTTTGGCAGAAAGGGGAGACCGCCGAAGGAGTGGGTGAACAGATTGTTCTTTGGGAATCCCGGTCCACACTCCTGGGACGCAGGCAGAATATGCTGCGGACTGTCACATCAGTGGAGCGCTATCATAGGTATAAGAATGTGCAGAGCAACAGATATAAGCGGTAATCCAAGTATATGTTATGCCATGAACGCGCCCGGTAAAGCGTTGTTCATGGCTTTTTAGATGCAGTAAAATATGAGAAACTGTACGAGAGGTATTCTGAGTGGTTTCTTAAGAAGGGAAAGAGAGGAAAACTTTACAATGAGAGGAAAGAAAAAAGCAATCTTAAGTGTGTTTACGCTTCTGTGTATTCTGGCCTGCAGTTCTGTGACAGTGTTTGCGGCGGATGAAGCGGAATATGTGCCGAAGATGTATGCGTCATTCTGGGCGCTGGTGCCCCCGGTTGTGGCGATTGCTCTGGCATTGATTACAAAGGAAGTGTATAGTTCGTTATTTGTCGGAATCCTGATCGGAGGATTATTTTATTCAGGGTTTACATTCGAGACTACAATCACGCATGTATTTCAGGACGGTATCGTGGGTGTGCTGTCAGACAGCTATAATGTAGGTATTCTGGTATTCCTGGTAGTTCTTGGTATTATGGTCTGCCTGATGAACAAGGCGGGCGGTTCCGCGGCATTCGGACGCTGGGCAAGCGTGCACATTAAGAGCCGTGCAGGAGCGCAGCTTGCGACGATACTTCTGGGTGTTCTGATCTTCATTGACGATTATTTTAACTGTCTGACGGTGGGGAGTGTCATGCGGCCGGTGACGGATAAGCATAACGTTTCCCGTGCGAAGCTGTCTTATCTGATTGACGCTACGGCTGCACCGGTGTGTATTATTGCACCGATTTCTTCCTGGGCAGCGGCGGTGACCGGATTTGTAGAGGGCGAAGATGGTTTCTCTATATTTATCCGCGCGATTCCGTTTAACTACTATGCAATACTGACAATCGTGATGATGGTTACCATCGTAGTTCTGAAGATTGATTATGGCCCGATGAAGCTGCATGAGAAGAATGCGTTAGACGGCGATCTCTATACGACTCCTGACAGGCCCTATGCCAATGCAGAGGAGGATGTGGATGAGAGCAAAGGAACGGTTCTTGATCTGGTATTCCCGATCGCGGTGCTGATTATCTGCTGCGTTATCGGCATGATCTACACAGGCGGATTCTTTGAAGGGGCCGGATTTGTGGAAGCATTTTCCAACAGTGATGCGTCTGTAGGGCTGATGCTTGGAAGCTTTTTTGCACTCGTGATTACGATTGTGTTCTATGCGGTAAGGAAGGTGCTTAAGTTCAGTGAATCTATGGCGTGTGTTCCGGATGGCTTCAAGGCCATGGTTCCGGCGATCCTGATCCTGACATTTGCATGGACATTGAAGGCAATGACGGACAGCCTGGGCGCTGCCGAGTATGTGGCCGGTGTGATGGATTCTGCGGCGGGCGGACTGGTTAATCTTCTTCCGGCGATTATTTTCCTGGTTGGCTGTTTCCTGGCATTTGCTACCGGCACGTCATGGGGAACTTTTGGAATTCTGATTCCGATCGTTGTAGCCGTATTTGCGGGAACCAATGAGACGATGATGATCATGTCAATCTCCGCGTGTATGGCGGGAGCTGTTTGCGGCGACCACTGTTCACCGATCTCCGACACTACGATCATGGCGTCTGCGGGTGCCCAGTGCAATCATGTCAACCATGTGACGACACAGCTTCCGTATGCAGTCACGGTTGCGGCGGTATCGTTCGTTACTTATCTGATTGCCGGATTTGTGAAGAATGCGATTATCTGTCTCCCGATTGGAATTGTGCTGATGGTCGGAACGTTGGTTATGATTCAGAAAATTACTGCAGAAAAGTAATAGTAAAAAACGAAACGTAAGGATAGAGTCCCTGTGCCGGTGCACAGCATGTATGTTTTATGCGTGTTGTGCCAGAGGTCATGGGGATTCTTTATGTGCTAAAGAAAGGTGGGACAAAATGCCGGTTGGAATTATTTGTAATGCGGCGGCGATCGCAATAGGCGGAATCTTGGGAGCGCCTGTTTGTGTGTGCAGGGCTGATCTTTCCGCTGACAACGCCGGAGATGATTGAAGATTTCAAGGCCTGCGGCGGTATCCTGATGCTGGCAACGGGATTCCGTATGATCAAGGTGAAGATGTTCCCTACGGCCGATATGATACCGGCGATGATTCTGGTGATGCCGGTCAGCTATGTGTGGATGGAATATGTCCTTCCGTATGTCAGTTAGGAATAACCTTGTATTAACAGTTCAAATTCAATTTCATGGCGCAGAGGGATAGAATTTTCACCAATTAAGGGAATCTCCGGCTTTAATTTTCTTGAGATATCTAAAGCATTACGGAACAGGCGTGCCATATCAAACCCTCTTTTTTGATAAAATTTTATGGCATTAATATTATCATTCGTTGTTATAAGAACAATCTTTTGAACCTTTTTTTCTTTGGCCTCGTGTATAACAGTTTTTAGAAGTTTACTTCCGATTCCTTGATTTTCCAGCAGGCTGTCAAGAGAAGTTATTTCTAATATATTGTCGTAAACGATATAGGTAATCAAACCGACGATATCTTTTCCTTTGCTAAAATAGAAACCCTCTGTTTTAGTCATATCAATCTCTTTGCCGCGGATAATCATGGTTGTTGTATACCAGTGCTGCCTGATAAATGCGTTGATCAGCTGCCTGTTCGAAGCGTTAATTCTTTCGCATTCCATTGTGAATATCCTTTCTAAATATTGATTGTGATGCCTTAAGGAGCCGTCATAAAAGTTTATTTCGTGACAGCTCCTTAGTGGTATTCTACAAAATAGTCTTCACTCTTTGATTATATCTAACTCAGTCAGGTTGATACCGGAAGCTGTTAGTATGACTTTTAATGCTGTATAGCGTCTTTTCATTTTTTTATATGCTTCTGAATCTTTTTCACAAGATATCATATAGTCTTGTAAGCGTTCAAATTCTTCAATATTTTTTATTTCTAATACCTCCATATTTTCACCGCCTTTATTAATGAAAGCAACTGTAATATACTGTATATTTATTATAGCGGATTCAGTAAAGAGTGTAAAGTTTATTTGCCGGTTACAGGAACTTCGGCTGTAATCACTGCTTTCTCGCCGGCTTTATTAAGATCGATGGCGCCGTTTTCATTACTTAACCTGCTCTTTTCTATTTCAAGGCCGTCTTCCATATATTTGAATACGAAGATGTGCAGTTTGGTGATGTCCTTTCCGTCTACGGCGGCTACGGTCTTCCCGTGTCCGTCTGGGTTGGCGTATAAGAGTTCGCCGTCCTGGTTACAGATTACGGTTTCGCATTCCTGATATTCTTTTCCTGCTATTTCGGCATATTCTTCATAGCTTATGCCGGGATCTTTGTCGCCTCCGGTCTTTTCTGTCATAATTTCTTCATATTCTTCTCTTGTGACTTCCCGTTCTGTAAACGGAACATCCACATAGGAAACGACCTGATACGGAGAAACGAATACTTTCTCAAGGGTATATCCGTTTCCTTCTTTATTGATTGCGTACTCCTTGGCGGATTCTGTATCTGTGTCAAACGGAATATCAAAATTCCACTGGCCGTCAATCCGGTGTGATTCTGAGATATTTTCCGCATCCAGCATCGTCATATCATCCCATCCGATACTGGACAGGCGCAGGCTCAGTTCTCCGTCCAGAGCTTTGTAATCTTCCAGATTAAGCTTCAGCATGCCGACAAATGTGTGGTCATCAATTACCTTGCCCTCCAGGTTATCGTTTGACAGGGACCGGGGTTCGCTGTCTGCCAGATTCCATTCGCCCCTGAGATACATCATCGCAGCCGTGTCTCCTTCGTCGTTGATATAATGTTCTGCCAGATTCGTAAGACCGCCCTGTTCCACATTGACCTGTGCGGTCAGGAACACAGAAAGCCCGTCGCAATATACCTCTGAGGCGGTAACTGTAATTCCCCCGTCTGATTTCACGATTCCTGGATCTGCGGGAAGATTTCCGGTATTGTCTTCCCCTGTCGCCTCTGCAAGTATTCCGGCTTTTTCACTGTAATCTCCTGAAAACGGAATCTCATGTTCTACCTTTTCGAATATCTTCCCGATGAATGGTATTCTGGCGGCCAGCGCAGGATTTGAGCAGCACAGTGCGGTGCCGGCGGTGACCACTGCTGCAGCCGCTGCCGCGGCATATCTGCGGCAGGATCTCTTGAGAGTAGGATACGCTTCATGATCCGGAAGCTCATCGAGTGTGCGGTTTAATTTATTCCATATATAATCCGGCACTTCGTTATTATTGCCGATTTTATTCATCATATCTTCGAGTCTTGTCATAGTAACATCTCCTTTTGCCTCAATTTTTTCCCTTGCAGTTGATAGATAATGGCCGGCGGCTTTTCTTTTGCATATTGCTTTTCCATTTTGTCACGTGCCGTTGCCAGACGGCCGCTTACCGTCTTTTCATTTATCTCAAGGATCTCGGCTATTTCCCGGATCTTGAAGCCTTCCACGTAATACAGGATCGTGACGGTGCGGTATTTTTCGTCGAGGCATCGGAGGAATTCCTTCCATTCGACTGCCGTATAATTGTCTTCGGCCTTTCCTTCTTCCGGCAAAATGACCTCCGATATCATCCGGCTTCTTTGTCTGTATATCTGGTTGCAATGGTTGATCAGAATCCGTATCAGCCATGTTTTGAAGTATTTATCTTTTTTTAGTGTTCCGATCTTTTCCCAGCAGGTCAGAGTGGTTTCCTGAATGGCGTCGGCTATGTCTTCGTTATTTTTCAGAATTGCTTTTGCTACTTTGTACATACTGGGGGTATGAAGTTTTATTAATTGGACGAAAGCATCTTTGTCATGCTTTTTGGCCTGCCGAACTAATTTATCCATAGTGCTCCTTTCTGAAAGTTCCGGACCTTTCTTTTTATTTTACACTTATTAGATGGTCAGGAGGGTATTTTTCCTCGAAAATTTTCCACCTGTACGGTTGATATATCGTTTAAAGGATGGAAGTTGTGGGATGATCTTCCCAATAGCTGTTTATAGA
>ERZ808044.734-NODE-734-length-27965-cov-7.422798_pt1 | contig 27965 bp, 31 predicted proteins | sample MGYA00380195_ERZ808044 | MGnify/ENA primary metagenome ERZ808044 (study PRJEB31490, sample SAMN06133423) | mouse gut metagenome | isolation source: Z7_2 | host: mice | place: China: Chengdu | collected 2015-05 ...
TCATGGCAAAGCTGGTAGGGCCGCATCCGCTGGAAGCAATGGAGCCTCCGCCGTAAGGAATATTCCCGTAATCCGTCTGCAGGTAATGGGGAATCTGCATCCCGTTTGCCGGATAGGTGCCGCCTGTAGAAGTGACGATATAATAGCGAAGGACGTGATCCACATACTCCTTGTCGCCATAGACAGAATAATGCCATCCCGGACGGGCGCACATCATATCGGAGTATGCAATAGCATTTTCCTTGGTGTAGCCGCCGTCCCTTGCCATCGCCCAGTCAATATAACCGGAGCCGTAATTATATCCCTGAAGCGCCAGCTTGATTCGGTCTAGGTCTGTCGGCCCGGTACACCCGGCTTTTGTAAGGACATGATTCAACGCCTGGATCCCACACTCAATGCTGTATTCCGGATCCGTAATGCTGCCCGGTGAATGGGGATACTTTTGGTTATAGCCGCTTTCCGATGCCTGCATGACATCCGATCCCCGGCCTCCGGATTCCTGCATCATGACTGCCAGGATCAATTCCACATACTGGCTCATGCCATACTTAGCGGCAATCCGTTCTACTGCCGCCCGGTAAGCCAGTACCTCCTTGGATACATTGGCTGTCGCAACCCCGGAAGCAGATGAACCGAAAAAGAGTTCCAGATTCTCCGCATAAGCTTCAGCCAACTCTTTCTGTTTGTCCGTCAGATGGAATACATGATCTGCAAAATAGGTATCACCGGCATATTTCACAACATAATTGTGTCGTGTAAATGTAACCGTTTTGGTCTGCGGTGCGGTGGAAGTGCCTTCGGTACTTCCATTCCCAGACTCGCCTTCCGCACCTGCGTCAACCTCAACTTCCATGGTGACGGTCTCCGTTGAGACATCATAAGAAAAAAGACCATCCTTATTTTCCCGGATGACCTTCTGAAGCTCTTTTATATTTATTTCTTTGTAACTTTCCCTGCTAGCACAGAACTGTGCAATCAGCAGGTTGGAGTTAACAGAAATGGAAGCGGCATAAGGATCGGTGATGGATACGGTATCCCCTTCCGGAACCATGGACGCTTCCTGCTGGATTTTCGCCAGCACCTCATCGTGGCATTCCATTAAAACCTCCACGATTGCCTGGTTTGCTTTCTGCAGGTTCTCATTGATCAGGGTGCCGCTGTTTAATACGCCGGAGTTCTCCGATAAGTCCCCGAAGGTAAGTCCGGGGAGCATGGTCAGGAACAATACCGGCAGCATCAGCGCCGCGGTAATGGCAACGGCAGATTTTTTGATTTCTTCCTTATGCGAAAGAGCCACGCCGATTGCAGCGCCTGCAGCGCCGCCGACCCCGCCTTTTATAGCCTTTGCAAATGGAGCCGCCCGTTTCAATTTAAACAGGTCAGAGACAGCCGAGCCTACACCGGCTGCTTCAGACAAGCTGTTTTGCTGTTCTGCCAACTAAATGCGCTCCTTTCTCTGGGGAGCCTGCGGAAGCTTCTGGACAATGGATTCATGGTAGGCAACTTTTCCATCCTCCGTTTCGTAAGGCGTCTTATTGACAGTGGGCTGGGCGTACTGCTTGTACCAGTTAGCGCCGTCAACTGACTGCACGGTATCATAAGTTCCCAGTGTGGGAGCCAGATACTGGTCTACATGGTACATGGCAAACTCCCGGCTTCCGGAATCTTTCGTGGTCTCTGTCCCGGTCATGCGCCCGCCGCCGATCTCCATATTGGTATATACCGGAAGCGGCGTGTCCTTGTCTTCCTTCATTCCCATATAGGAAATGAAAGCTTTTTCCGCCTCTTCGCCCTTAATGGAGCCGACCTGGCTGTAATTTCCCTGGGCGATGTTGCTGATGACGTTATTGGCAAAATCCCCGCCTTTATTTAGGGATGAGTGATACATGGCACTCCCGATGCTAGAGTTCTCTGTATATCCGGTTACGTTATTGACAGCACTCCGTTCGGTCTGCCTTCCCACGGATCCGGCGAGCCCGCCAGACAGGAAATTTTCCCCTACGGCTGCATCACCGGGAGAACCGGATTTCCGGTATCCGCCGCCTCCGTTACTGCCACCTCCGCTACTACCGCCGCCCTTTAAGTGCATAGCTCCGGCTAAACTCCGGCCGGCGATCAGAAGCTCCGACATCATGTTTCCGCCTGTATTCCCCACATTGATGCCGAGGCTTGCCATGAAGGAATCAATCTTCTGGCTGACCTTCAGAAAGGCAATGGCGCACAGGAACCAGATGAAGACATTTCCGGTTACGGCTTCCTTTCCCTGCTCTGCCACAGCCTGCTCGACCTCTGCTTCCGTAAGCTCTGAGGCAAGGACTGGCATGGAATAAAGAAGCACCATGCAGACGACCAACAGAATGATATACAATAGTTGTTTCTTATGTTTCATCATCTTCTCCTTTCATCAAATGGACAGCGGGTTCGCAAGGAAGGTGCCGACCATGGAGGTAAACAATCTTAAGCACCAGGCGTTCATTAATAATAGGAAGAACTGCCCTCCCAGCATCCGGCACCAGCTCTTGAAAATGTTTCCGGTAGACTGGGAAGCGCCTGTGGCAAACGCGACCGGCGCCGTAAAGACCAGAACACCTAGAAGGATGTATCGTTCCGCCGCTTCAAAGAGGAGCTTGATGTAATTCCACGCCAGGATCAGCACCAGGATCAAGGCAATCAGAGCCACCGCCCCATTTGTACAGACTCCTAAGATAACGGTGATGACCGAATTAAAGTCTGCAAACTTTAAGGAGGGCAGGTCATCGGTTAAAATCCAGCTGTAAGGTGTTCCCGCGATATCTAAAAGCAGGTCTACAATATCCTTTGCATAAAAGGTCAGGAACAGGAAGGTCCGCATGGATAATTTCAGCGGATCCTCCGCCTCCACACCTGCCCCTGCGAAGTAATTTTTAAAGAGCTGCCAGACCCAGTTTAAAAGGATAAGTCCGATGGCCAAAGCGAGAAAAATCTGGTACATGCTCTCGGATGCCGGGAAGTAGCGGAGGAAGGTATCCATGGAACATCCCAGTGCGCCTAATACTGAGGTGGTGATGAGATCCAGGATGTTCATGACCTGTTCTGCAATCCATTCCACGATTCCGTCTAAGATCTTCATGCGGATGCCTCCCTTTTTATCCTAGCCATTCCACTGGCCGCCCGCAAAGAACGGGGTGATGTAGGCCATGATGAATCCAAGCCCGTTTAGGATTGCCCAGGTGATGATGATCCGTTTGAGCCATGCGCGGGACTCATCCGCGGTCTTTCCGGATTTGGAGAAGTTCATCATCAGCAATGCTACGGATGCAGTCACCACGGCGGCGATGGTGGAGATCAGGACGATTTGGTTGTAAACATCCTTTATGATCTCCTTTGCCTTGTCCCACACATTTGCCGCCATGACCGGCTGGACGCTGCAGGCTAAGAAGGTAAATAAAAGAGCCGCCGTGTATAAACATTTCATGTAGTCGATATGACGCTTTTCGCTGCCGCGCATACGGCGAAAACGATTCGTGAACGATTTTGGGTTCGGCGGTGTTTCCTTGACTTTGTGTTGTCTCATATCAGTGTTGTCTCCTTATTCTGAATCAGGCAGGGAGACATTGTGTCTGCCCTGCCCATGGTTAATGCCTAAAATCAGTCTTCCTGTAATCTGGCGTTCGATAAGGAACGGATAGATTACTGCCCTTATGAAAAGGATGGAATACCGATTCCAAGCTGGTTTCCTGCTTCTGGTCGGATTTCCCGGTAGTGCAGAGAATGCGAACTGGCGTATTCTCCTGCATTTGTGATGAAAAAAGCAGCCCGGTCAATACAGGCTGCTTCTTACGGTTCCATATGAAGTTGTAAGCCTATTTTCACCTCCTGAAGCAAAAAACGCAGCCAATATCCGGGATGAGGCAATGCCCTGATACTGCTGCGTTGTTTCTGCACATAATTTTGACAATATCAATTTTAGCATATGACTTTTACGGTGTAAATCGCATAACTGTGCCAGTTTAAGAAATTATTGTGCCAATTTTGTATCAGTTCCAAAAGCGTTGTTACACATTCTGATAGATACTGTTTGTTGATTCCGGGAACAAATATACTGATAGAAATGGTATGCACGCTTTTAGCGTTGGTAGGAAATGGAGGTTGAACAAATGCAGGGATTAGGAAAACGGATCCAGAAATGCCGGGAGGAGGCAGGAATGACACAGGAAGCGCTGGCAGAGCGTGTGGGGATCAGCTGGAATTACCTTGGAGCGATTGAACGGGAAGTGAAAACACCAAAACTGGAAACACTTGTACGAATCATTAATGTCCTGGAGGTATCGGCGGATGATGTGATGCTGGACGTGCTGCGTGTTGGGCGGAAGGCGCGGTGCACAAAGTTAGAGGAAAAGCTTCAGAGTCTTCCAAAAGAGAAACAGGATAAGATCCTGCGGATTCTGGATTTTCTAATAGAGGAAGAAAGAAAATAGCCTGTGCTTTGCAGGTTATTTTTATCTGAAAACAATAGGCACGCACTATAATACTGAAAATATGTGGTAATACTGCAATATATGATGAAAATGCTGTTTGTGTTTGTTATACTGATTCTAATAGAGTTGGAACTATATCTATTAGAATTGTGGAGGGAGTATGAGCAGAAACAAGGCAGTATTTGGAATCGGCATCCTGTGTTTTACTGCAGGAATGTATTTTGGAGGAATTTTAGCAGAGGTTAAGAGACCGGAGTTTCCGACTGAAGAACAGGAAACGAGGAGGACATGGGAAAGGAAGGAACAGCCTCCGGCAGACAGCAAGCTGGCGGATTCAACGGAATGTTATCTTTGCGGAAACCATAACCGAAGCCTGATGAGCATGTTCCGGGGAAGGGATGACCTGGGAGTGATCTGTGTCAATGACTGGTATGTGATGGATATGCAGATCCGGAATCTGGACGGGATGGGCGGAGGCGGTTCCGGCTGGACCGTTGGTGCCGAAGGAGCCTGCAGCTTCCAGACAGACCGGAATCCGGAGCGAGGAATCTCAGAAGTTACGGTGGAATATGGCACGGACAGTATCTTTGATGTAAAGAAGGTGCAAGAGCATTTATGCCAGACTTGTCTGGATAAGCTGTTGGAGGTCATGGACAGCTATAGTGAGGAATGGCAGGAATCGGGGGCAAGGGATGTATGCCTGGTGGATTTTCAGACGCTGGAGCTTTACTCTTTGCAGGAACATTACATTTCCCATTACATACGGGATTATTATGTCCAGATTGATGGACGGGACGGAGACGAACTGGAAGTCATCGGAATCTATGCGCCGGTGCTGGAGAATGGAGAACGGATGCCAGACATTGCAAAGGAGCTGGAAAGCAAGTATAATGAACCTATCTTGAATAAGAAAAGGGTGTCTGTCATGATAGAGTGTATTGTTGTCGGGGCTGGAGGATTTATGGGCGCGGTCTGCAGATATTTAATCGGAATGATCCCATTGAAAGAAGGATGTGTATTTCCAATCAAAACATTAATGATAAATATCGTGGGATCGTTTCTGATCGGAATTGTGGCTGCATTGGCTATGAAAACAGATTTTCTGGATCCCAGAACGGTATTATTCATGAAGGTTGGGATATGCGGAGGCTTTACGACATTTTCCTCCTTCGCATTGGAGACAACAGATTTGATGAAAGACGGGAAAATGTATCTGGCTGTCATTTATACGGTACTGAGTGTTACGCTCGGAGTATTGGTTGTATTTGCAGGCCAGGAAATCGCCAGGAAGGGATAAGGGGATTATGAGTAGAAGGGGATATGCACCGGAAGATGAAAAGCAGTTTACCGGAAGACAGCTGGAATTATTACAAAAAGCGGCGGATGAAGTTCAGTTTCTTTTAGACCGGGGATATGATGTCAAACCTGTCACGACATTTGTGGGCAATCATTACATGTTTTCGGATCGGCAGCGCCTGGCTCTGGCAAGGTCGGTGTCGGCAAAGGAATATATTCAGAAACGGATCCATAAGGAGTTGCTGCAGACAGGAAGGGAATATCTGCCGGAGACGGTGCACATAGATGGTTTTAATGCGATTATCACATTGGAAGTAGCATTGTCCGGCTCTCCTATTTTCTGCTGCAGGGACGGTGTGCTGCGGGATCTGGCCGGATTACGGGGGACATACCGCATCATTGATAAAACACAGGAAGCAGTCAGGCTGCTGCTTGGACATCTGGAATTTCTGAATATTCCGGAAGCCGTTTTTTATTTAGATGCGCCTGTATCTAATTCAGGCAGACTATCGGGATTAATCCGGGAGTGTTCCCATGAATATCATATATCTGTGCAGACACAGATCATCCCGGATGTGGATCGGGTTTTAGAACAGATGGAGGGTGTGATCAGCGGAGACGCTATTATTCTAAACCGCTGTAAGAGCTGGTTGAATATTATGCCGTTGGTTTTGGAGCAGATGGAATGTGTTTGGAAAATACAGCTCTGAGATACTTTATATTTCCACCATATTTTCTTTGCAGAAATGTTGGTCTGGAAAAAGTAATGCCTTTGATTGTGCAGGAAATCAGATATTTGGATAAGCTGATTGATGAGCTGACAAGTGAAAATCTATGGATAAAATCCTTCGCAGATGAGCAGGAAGTGAGGTGAACAGAATGTGGAAATGTCCAAAATGCGTCCGTACATTTAAGAATACAAATCAGGATCATTACTGCGGCGAGGCTCCAAAAACAATTGAAGAATATATAGAACGACAGCCAGAGCAGGCACAGCCCTTTCTGTGGCAGGTAAACAACACAATAGCTTCCGCAATACCAGATGCAGCAGAAAAGATATCATGGAGTATGCCGACTTATTGGAAAAAACATAATCTGATACAGTTTGCTGCTTTTAAAAAGCACATAGGTTTGTATCCCGGCCCGGAAGCAGTGAATACATTTGCCGAGGGGCTTAAAGAATATAAGACAAGTAAAGGAGCCATACAGCTTCCGTATAATAAGCCCTTGCCGCTTGAATTAATTGGAGAGATTGCAAAATGGTGTGAAAAGGAGTATGGGCGATGATGGATCAGGATATTCTATATTTTTTTAATCAGCATATGGATTCGCTGCCGCTTTATGAAGCATTTGAAAGCAGTGTAAAAAAAGAGATTACGGATATACGGATAAAAGTCCAGAAGACACAGATATCCTTTTATAACAGACATTTGTTCGCATGCATTTCTTTCACAAAAGTCAGGAAGAAGAAAGATCGCCCGGACAACTACATTGTCATCACATTTGGCCTGAATCATAAACTGGAATCATCAAGAATTGATGCGGCGTCAGAGCATTATCCGAACCGGTGGACACATCATGTTCTTGTATCCGATAGAAATGAGATTGATGATGAGCTGATGGGATGGATCAAAGAGGCGGCTGCCTTTTCTGATAAAAAGTAAATTCTGCACGATTCAGTGAAGCAAAAAAGATTAGGAGAAACAGGTTATGGCAGTGGAAAATGGAGTATGGACGATGTATGGCATGGATTGGGATGATCCATACCGGATTCGTTCCTACAGGGAATTAATAAACTGGATCAATGAGATTGGTTTTCTGCCCTTCTTTAAAAATGAGATTGAGGGATTTTCGGCCGAGGAGCACACGTCCAACCGTTACTGGTGGACAGGCGATAAAGAGCAGGATCCCTGGGAATGGCGTGAGATCATAGCGAGGAGCGGCGAAGTGGCCTATGGGAAGTTCTTTCACAAAAAAGCGGGTTTTATTTCAAAAGAGTGGTTTCCTTATTTTGCAAATTACCGGAGAGACGGCTATGATTTTGATGCAAGGTGGGAGGATGGTCTGGCAAGTATGCGCTGCAAGAAGATCATGGATGAATTCGAAAACCGGGAAGAATGGATGAGCCATGAGCTTAAGAAACAGGCAGGATTTTATAAGGGCGGCGAAAAGAATTTCAGCGGCATGATTACCGAGCTTCAGATGCAGACCTATCTCATCATCCGCGATTTCCGGCAGAAACGAAATAAGAAGGGCGCGGAATATGGAATGGCAGTGTCCGTCTACATGACACCAGAAGAATTGTGGGGATATGATCTGGTAACATCTGCATACAAAGAGACACCGGAGGCATCCAGAGAACGTATTTACAGACATGTACAGGAACACTATCCGGACGCGACAGAAAAACAGATCAGGACTTTGATGAAATGAAAAGGAGGGCATGAGCTTGATTAACCGGGAAGACATGTTGGAACTGACCAGGCGGATGACGCCGGCCCGGACATCCATGACAAGGGTTGCCGGGTGCTACATAGACCGGGACGGAGAGTGTGATGGGAGCTTCAACACCAATTTCCTAAAGCTTTCCGGTTCCGATAGAGCGAAGAACCTGAAACTGGCAAAGACGGTGCCGTTTTCTGACACGAATAAGAATCTGAAAAAATATGAGTTCGCACCGAAAGCGCAGAAGCACGCACCAGGATATGCTCGCCTACATGGAATCGCTCCCGTGCGTCCCCCAACCAGTCAAAGGACAGGTCGCGTGCCAGGATGGAAGTTTCCATACCGAAGATTTCCGCCCGTACAACCTTTTCCGCCACAGCGACGATCCTCGCCTGCACGATACGGTCTTTATAAATCTTAGAATTGCCTGACGCATCACGGTCGAAATAAAAGATCTGGCGTTTCTTCAGCATGGCCTCTTTCCGGCTGGCAACCACGCTCCTTGACTGGGCATCCAGTCCCTTCACAATAAAGTCGATCTCACAGCCGAGCATGTTGTTAAGGACTTTGTTTTGGCGAAGGGAAATGTCACCGTAGTCGTGTGATTCATCCTGTACCAGATTGATCATCATTTCCGTAATCGGAATGACGGTACGGAAGTCCTTATAGTAGACGATAGCAATTAAGCTGCCATTCTCCGTCTTTTCAATTCCGCCTAACATCCCGGTCAGGATCTTCTTTGTGCGGTAGGCATTCTGGATCTCGTGCCAGATGAGGTCTGCCTTCGACTGCGCCGTTTCCAGCACAGCGTCAGAATCAAGAGTTAGTACAGGTACGTTTGTGATTGTGTTTTGTTCGTTTTGCATAAATGATCTCCTTTTCTATGACATGATTGAATTTTTATCTAATGGAACCATCTCCGGTTCATCCGGCCAAAGGTTGTCTGTCCTATCTGATAACGGGTTTGAAGAATCTGGATGTTGAGGTTCCTGATAAACTTGTTTTTGAGTTGCCTGTGTCGGCATTGCGGGTGTTGACGTCCCTGGTGGTTTGCGGGGAGCTGCTGATGAAGCAGAAGAGCCATTCCTCTGCCTGCGTGGTTTCGGAGGCGGCTTTGGTAGATAGTCATATTCTTCGGTCTTCCCCTCTTCCCGCCATTTCGGGATATGTTCTGCCGCTTTTCTCGTAACCAGCTTTTTGGCATCCGGGTGCAGCGTGTAATCGTATTTCTGTACCTTCAGCACTTTCTGTCCCCTGAGAATAATAAGTGCAGTATCCAGAGGGAGCCGTAGGATTTCATCCGGCGTCAGGAGCTTCCGTTTGCCGATGGACTGGGTTTTCCGGTACTCCGGAGAATAGTCTGACACCCGCCAGGTATTGAGTTGTTTTGCTTCTGAACTGACACCCACTGTTACGTCTCCGGAGCGCGAACTGATAAATTCAGCCGTTACTTCCTCGGTACATCCAAGAAATAACTGGCTGTCACAATTCCCTATGATTTCCTGCCATTGATTAAAGGGATAGCGGTTCTGCATCTGAGGCAGGTTCTGGAAAATGCACGAAATGCTTAAGCCTCTGGATCGGCAGACCGAGATTTTCTTATTTAACTCCAGGATGGCTCCGGTATTTGCCAACTCATCCGCAAGGATATGTACCGGAACCGGCAGATGCCCATCTATCCCGTGCTTATCTGCAAACCGCACCAGTTTGATAAACACAAAGGTCATAAACAGGGATGACAGGAAGTCAAAGGTGCTGTCCTGATCGGAAGTGATGCAGAAGTACGCGCATTTCTGTTTTCCCGGTAGTGTCAGGTCAATCTCATCATAGGAAGTAATCTGCCGGATCAGCTTATTTTGGAACACCTGAAGCCTGGCTCCAAGCCCGATGATTACCCCGGACCGCACGGTATCGCTTGCCTGCTTGTAGATGCAGTAGGGAACCTTTGCCGGGTGGCTCACCGGAAGCAGATCAAAGAGGCTGTTTAGCTCCTTCTCCGAGCTGAGTGTAAGTAACTTGTATACCTGCCCGATGTTCTTGGATTCTGGCGGGAATCCCTGCTCGACATAGAGAACCAGCGCTTTTAGCAGATTTAATTCCGCATTATCCCAGAAATGATCCCCTTTGGCAGAACCGGTATTTTGGATGATAACATCGGAGAAAACCTGTGCCATAGTCTCCTGAACATCAATCTCCATCAGACAGTTCCATGCATCAGAGTTCTCCGGGTTTACAAGGTTAAAGCATCTTACGGTGTAGCCCTCGTTCTCCAGATAACCAGCCATGCTTTCATACAATTCGCTCTTAGGATCGGTGATAATTAAGCTCTCACCGACTCCGCCGTTTTTCCCGCGTGCGACACACTGGAAGATCATATTACGGGCAAATGCCCTGGACTTCATAGAACCGCTTGCGCCATAGACAGCAATGTTGCGGTTCATGCGTGTTTCATAGGGAAGGCAGACTGCCTTCCCGTTCAGCTTTCCAAGGATCGTCCCTTTGGTTTTTTTTACATGATCTGTCAGCTCCAACACCTTGTACATTTCATCCGGCGTCATAAATCCGGATGTCCCATAGGTTCCTTTCAGGGAGTAATTTAGGTTCCGATCTTTATCAAAGACCTCCCCGTTCCGGTCAACGCCCATCCGAATCAATAAAAAGACTAGGAGTCCGAGTGCAAGAAGGCAAAGAAAAATCCCATATATGTTATATGGGAACAGAGTCAGTGCTGATAAACATGCCATCGGATGCAGGGAGGGGGCTTTCGGGTAGGAACCGTTACCGGCGAAGTTGCCGGCACTGGTCCAGATCTTGTAGTTACAGATAAATTGTGCAATATAACCTCCAGCATATAAAATGCACAGGAAGATCGGAAGCACGAAAATGAGTTTCCACCATTTATAATTCATGTAAAAACTCCCTTCTGAACTTGGACAGGTCAATACTGGAGAATTGCACCTTATCGCCCATATATTTCTCCAGAACCGGAATCTGAAAATCAAAACAGATCACGTTCCCGGACAATTTTAATATATTTAATCTCGTATTGAACCGGTTAATCCTCTGCATATCGAAGTCATAAGCGAGCAGTGTCGGGCGGCCATCCGGCGAGATCGCATCATGTTCCATGGGAATATCTCCCCGGCGTTTCTCCTGGTCAGATAATAAAATCTGGTTTAACTTTGTAAGCAGCTCTGGATTTGCCAGCAACTTCAGGATAGGTTCGCCCTCATCGCTGCTTGGCAGAAAATGAAAGAAATCAAAAGCTTTATCCAGCATAAACAAGTCACGACGAGGCCCTCCGGTACTGGCCATAAGCTGCAGGGCGACATCCATCGTATCTCCGAACATAATAGCCCGGATTGACGGATGCCCGGTATAAGGATATCCTTTGAGATAATGCTGCAGGAAAGCAGTCAGCCGCACTTCTGTCCGATATTCCCATTTCATAACAGTAGAACATGTATTGTAAATACAGTAGACACAATGTCTGGCCAGCAGACTCCCAACACTTCGGGAATTCCCGATTTTTGTAGCCACATCACCAAGCTCCTTAATCTCCCTGGAAGAGTAAAAACAGGGAAGGCTTGATAAGATGATATCCACACTTTGGCGGTCTTCATGAAAGACAGGCGGTTTCTCATCAGGAAGGAACGGGATCGCTGTATGGGAAAGCGTTAAATAAGTCTGCGCTTTCTGATGCAGTCGGATTCTTCTCTGCGGTTCGCTGCGGATACTGTTTGTTTCCACATTGCCATCCAGATAGCAGTGAAACCGGGAAGGGTTGTAGGATAGCAGTATTTCCTTGGCACGCTTTGTCAGCCGGTAGCCTCTCAGCCCGTCCTTGTAATGGCACCGGATTAAATGGTTTGCCTTCAAATCTGTGATCATCTTCTCTGTATAAGCCGGGGTATCAAACAGCCTGGATAATTGGCTGGCAGGGAATTCCCCGCTTATCCCGATCATTTCTAACAGTTTATATTTCTGGGTATTTGGTTTTAGCAAAATAGCATCTCCTTTAAGATATTTTGAGTAGTATTTTTACCTTTAGAGAGCCTGCTTCGGTATTTTGAAAATTTTCTCTTGGAAGCAAAATGCGGAAAAATGCAGGCTTTCCGGTAAAGTTACCGTTATCGGCGCAAAAATTGCGAAAATTACATATTTTCGGATAAGGTATTTTTCGCTTTCATGCGGTTCCCAAGCCAGTCGGGAAACTTATTTTTCTCCATGATATAGATGATTGTCTGGTCGGTTTCTCCCAGTTCCGTAGTATGGTGGGCGTCGCAATACAATCCGCTGTCATCAAACAGCGCGTAAGATGAAATAACATCCAAAATTAGTTTGAGTTCCATGTTGTCGTAGTCCTTAATCCGGCGCTGGGGAAGTTCCCGGTCGTAGACCAGACAGAAACAGATGACACATTCTTTAAAAGGTGCCACATCATGATTTGTGAAAAATTCCTTTAATGCATAGTGCAGCGGATCATGTAAAAATGCTGTACTACTTCGAATTCTCCTTTTTGGAAATAACCCAGGCAATGTGACAGAAAGGATGTCATCCTCAAAGGAAACCTGTATTCCCAAGGCTTTTACCGCTTCCTTCATATAAGCGGATTTCCCGGTAAAGTCAGTAATCCGTATCAGGTTTCTTAACCGGCAGGCAATCCGTTCTGCACATAGCGCGGCATCTGTACTTAATTTCTCATAATTTGCCCCATGTTTTTCCATGTCGGTGTTTTTCAGGGCAAAAATAGTGTTATTGAGCTTGGCAACTTCATTTTCAATACTATGAAGTCTTTGGTAAATAGTTTTTGAGTCCATACAATACCTCATTTCTGTTGTTTTTGATAATAGTTTACAGTTCCATCTGGATTTACCAGGCAGTAAGCGGTCACCCCGTCAAGAGAAAGACGGGATGCCTGCTGTTCGGATTCCAGTATGACCAGCCGGTTTGTATCATCTGCAGGAAGGCCATTCAGGACATGGCCGATTAGAATTTCCTGCTCTAAGCCGACATAGATGACCTCATAGGCTTCATTTTTAGAGAAAAAATGGAGTTTTACCGGAAATTCTCCGCTGGTGTGATAGACAACCGCATCTTTGAAGTCCAAGAGAACCCAGACAGCGGCAATCATGCCGTAATCCGGGGAGTCAGAAGCTTCTGGGCTGTCACATAAGAGGTTTCTGCTCTGGTTATAGTAGATACGCCCCTGTCTGATCAGGCTTGTAATCAGGGATTTCAGGGAATCCCTATTACGAATAAAAAACTGCAGTACCTGTTCGTACTGCAGCGCGTGGTAGGTAGAAATGAGTTTTAGAAGACGCTCACCTTCCCCTCTGTAAATTTGGTTTCTTGATTTCATGACGTTCTCCTTTATTGCGTGGATTGACAGGTCTCTGCATAGGCTGTACGTATTATATGCGTGTCATATACATATGACGTATGTACAGTATACGTGTTCTTCTTGTATTGTACTGGTTTTTAATAATGGTATGCATAGTGTGCGTACAGCTTATGTATCAACCTGCTGTCAATGATTGGTTTACGGGGTACAAATAAGCACCGGCAGGGGTGCTGTAAAAAAATATAACTTTAACCAATACCAATTATAATATGCGTGAATATACGCTTCAATCGCAGAACCGTGCCAATGAATGCCAATTCTGTGCCAATTCTAAATCTTTCATAAAATCAGCCTGCAATCTGCATTAAAAACAGCATAAAAGTGTGTTTTATCTTGAAACACGGCTTCGTGCAAATGCTGCCAGGACCTTCGGCGCATAGCGCTGGCTCATGTGAAGCTGTAAATGATTGACCAAAATAATAGTATTATCGCAAATACTGAGAATCTTCTCCAAAGAGACGAGACAGTTTTGCCTACATCTAATAAATCCATACGGAGCCAGGAAATTCAGTTCGTCTGTCAGGGAGCCATATTTTTGATAATCCCCATGTTCTGTATGGATTGTAATAGTATGTGTTTGTATTTCCAGATAGTCAATATCATCAATTTTAATTCTGGTAACGGCCGCTTTTGTTTTGCAGATGTATTCTGCCTGTGTATTTGAATAAAGCTGCAGGGCCTTTTCTAACCCGGAAAATCCATGCTGGTCTAAGAAAGTATTCAGAGAACAGCATAAGGATTCATTATGTGTTAATTCTTGTATACAGTTCATATTTTACACATCCTTTTAGCATCTTTCTATATATATAAGACAATTGTACATTCAAAAACTGACGGCATTTTGAAGATTTTAATATTAATTTTAGGATATGATGTAAAAGATATCGGATGTGATGTGAAAAATTTGTCGAATAATGAAGCTTCCTGTATAATTCAAATATAGGGAATTCCAAGATAGAAGGTTGAAAAATTACCTTAGAGTTGAAGTATCTAAAATGAATTGTGACACACAGAACGTAAAAATCGCGTCCATAACTGAAAGAATTTTGACCATCAATATTTGAGTCAGTAGTAAGATATTACTTCATAACATTTGACTGGAAAAACAGCAAGTATATGAAGAAAGAATTGTAGTCTAGCCAGATAAGCATGGCAAGAACGCTGTAATCCCAGGTCTGGAGTCGACTGGAAGCTATTGGTTTGTGCTAGGGAAATATCTGTAGAACAATAGGATGAAACCAGGGCATGTAAATCCTCACAATGTAAAGAAGTTGAAAGAATTGGACGATAACAATTCAAAATGACTGTAAGAGTTCCAAAAACAATCACGGTGTCAGTCAATGAAAGGCTTTTTTCATACCCTATATACAAAATAACATTTATACAGAGATTAAGAATTTATCGAATCTGTGTTTTCAAACACAAGAAGAGCTTACAAGGATTAAAAATCGGACTGTCAGATGGTTTGCCATCTACTTTCCCAAATATAAAGATGTTTATGGAGATTTAAAGGCAGTCAGTGGAGGAATGGTGCTGAAAGTGGTTCCGCCACTGGAGAATATCAGGAAACTTAGTGGGGAATGAGAGGACCGAATTTGGAGGAAAAAGCTGAGAGGTGCTGAAATGAAAAGAGTAAAGACCTTGGTGGCACAGCGTTGGAAGTAAGGAAGTGTTAAAGAATCTCCTAAATGATATGGATGCATATGCAGCAATACTAGAGAAACTGTTCCAGAAGATAGAATAGAAACTGGATGAGATTAAATATATTGAAAAATTGATGGAGATTAAGGGGAATCAGCCTAATCACAACCAGCGACTTTATTGGAGAAGGCGGGGATATTATAGAAGGTTTTGACAATCCAAAACAGTTGCGGAAGCCGATAGGGATATGTGATTGTAGCGAATGATTCCATAAAACATAAGAGCAAAAGCAGAATAAGTTATCAAGTTGCAGGGACAAGAGGCATAACAAAAGAAAGAGCTATTGCCCTGTCACAGTTGAGCTGAACTTTTGAAGGGAATTGTCAGAGTTGAGTTTAGCTGTGACAGGAAAGTTGAACAGTATGAGGAAGGATCTGGGGAAACGTTTGTCGCAAGATATGGATCTAGAGCACATATAGATAAAGTTAGTAAAACTTAAAATAGACGGGGAGAACGTGAGGATACAACAGAGAGGTAGGTATTCTTGGTAGACCTGAAGATTTGTTGCCGAAAATAGATGGTGTATACACAAGGCCATATGAAATAAAATGACAAGATGTTTTATTTTTAATTCTAAACTCGCTATTTTCATATTAGGTACAGAAATGTTCATCTTCTTGGCTCATTTATCTGAGATATAAAACAAAAAATTCTTGAAAAAGGGAAAGATTAGTTGACTAAATAGGGAGAGATTATGAAATATAATACAGTTCATATTTTTGGAGCATCGGGTTCTGGAACAACAACTCTTGGAAAAAGAATTTCAGAGCGTTATGGACTCTATCATTTAGATGCAGATGATTATATTTGGTTACAAACTGATCCTATGTTTACACAAAAAAGAGAACCAAATCAAAGTTTATATTTATTAAGTCAAGACTTAATAAAATATGCTAATGTTGTAATTTCAGGAACATTAATTAATTGGGGAATTAAATTAATTCCAAAGATTGATCTTGCAATAAGAATTGAGGCTTCTACTGAGATAAGGTTAAAGAGAATTCAGATTAGAGAACATGAAATGTTTGGGACTCGAATTGACAAAGGTGGTGATATGTACCTTCAACATCTTGCATTTCTTGAAAGAGCTGCTTGTTTTGATACAGGTGATGAAAATGTACGGAGTCGTGTCCGTTATGATAAGTGGGAAAAATTATACCAATGTGCTGTCATTACACTAAATGGTAATTTAGAAGTGGATGAAAACATGAAAAGATTAGAACAAATTTTGGGGGATTAATATATTTTGAGGAAGGAGAAAGGTGATTTGGATAAATATTATAATATAGGTTTTACAGCAGGTATTTTTGATATTTTTCATATTGGCCACTTGGAAACATTAAAAAGAGCGAAAGAACGGTGTAATTATTTGATTGTTGCAGTTGGAACAGATGAATTTCTTATGTGGCGCAAACACCGAAAACCTGTTATGTCTTATGAAGAGCGTGTTGAAATTATTAAGGCAATTAAATATGTAGACAAGGTAGTTCCCGAAACGGATTTGGATAAGGTTAAAGCTTATTATGACTATCATTTTGATGTTATGTTTGCAGGGGATGATCATATTGATGAAGCCGTATATATCGAAGCAACAAAAAAACTGAAGGAACTCGATGTTGATACTATTTATTTACCACATTTACATGAAATTTCATCTACACTAATTAGGGAAAAAATTATCACAATGCAAAAGTAGATTTATTGTGTATGAATAGTAATTTCCATAAAATTTTAGACATCATAATATGTAGAGGAAAGGAGTAATAATGACTTCTACAATTGATCTTCATATGCATAGTACAATTTCTGATGGAACTGATTTACCAGAGATACTGCTTGATAAAGTAGTAGAAAGTGGTATTCAAATTTTTTCATTAACAGATCATGATGCAATCAATGGTTGTGGAATAATTCAACAGAAGATTGTTAATAAGGGATTAATAGGAAAAATACAATTTATTTCTGGAGTAGAATTTACTTGTAAAAAAAATGATTTAAGGTGTCATATTCTCGGATATAATTTTGATTTAAATGCACAATCAATTTATAAGGTTGTATCGATAGGAGATAAGTTACGTTTTCAAAAATTTGAAAATCGTATTCGTTATTTAAGAAATGTTCATAAAATATCTTTTACTGACAAAGAAATGGGATGGCTTTGTTCGCTTTCATCAGTAGGGAAACCACATATAGCACAGATTTTAGTGAAAAAGGGATTGGCAACTTCTGTTACGGAAGCCATAAAAAAATATATTGACGGATGTCCAAACGGTGATATTAGACAGGATGCTGACAACGTAGTTCAGGCAATCATTGATGCGGGAGGAACCGCAGTCTGGGCTCATCCGCTTGGAGGCGAAGGGGAAATTAGATTGAGTAGGGGAAAATTTGAAAAATATCTTTATTCGTTAATGGATTCAGGTATAAAGGGGCTTGAGTGTTATTATTCTCGATATTCAATGGATAATATTAACTATTTGCAATGTTGTGCGGAAATTAACGGATTATATATTAGTGGTGGGAGTGATTATCATGGGGAAACAAAAGGTATTTTAATGGGAGTTTTGAATAATCAGGACATTGCAATTGATAAAGCAAAACTGACAATTTTGAAACAATTTTATTAAAGAAGAGATGTGATTTGGATGAAAAAAAATATTTATTCTAAATTGATGAATCCATGTGTAGTTAAAAAAATTAATAATAAATATTTTGTAATATATTCATACTGTACTGGTTATTATTATTTGCTTTCAAATTATTATTTAGATAATATTTTGTATACACAATCTCAAATATATGATATTGATGCGGATTTATGGAGGGTATGTGAACATAATGCTATAAATCCTAATACTATTAAGGATTTATCAGTTTTTAATTCCCCTATAGTTATGGGAATGATGATTTCTAATTGTTGCAATTTGGATTGCTCTTATTGTATTGCTTTGCATGCGAATTCATATTCGATAAATAATTATTTATTAGATGATATGGAAGAAATTGTATCACGGATTCAAATGTCAAATGTTGTCGGATTGCTATTATCAGGTGGAGAACCTACTTTGAATATGCGGTTGCCAGTATTTATTGATAAGATTGCGCAAGGAGATTTTCTTTGTGAACTTGACACAAATGGCGTTTATTTATCAGAAGAGATATGTCAATTATTGAAGACTAAATGGGTAGTTCCTCGGATAAGCCTGGATTCCATTCAGGAAGATATTCATAATTCTGTACGTGGACGATTTGAAGAGACTTATCAAAATGTTACGCAACTTTTAAATAATGGTGTTGATTTTAGAATCAATACTGTATTACACAATTTTAATAAAGATTGTATTTTTGATTTGGCAGAATGGATCTCAAGAAATAACATTCAAAAATGGCATATTTATAGATTACAAGAGGCATATGCACCATATTCACTACATATGAACGATATTGAAGCAAATAATATTCTTAAGTTATTAAAAATAAAATATAAAGATAAAATTGATATAATTTGCAAATTTTCGTTGAAAAAGGATGGATTTGCTTCATTTATGATAGATAGCGAAGGTACTTGTTTTTCTACAAGGGGAAAAGAAAAGATTTATTTTGGCAATATATTTTATGAAAACATTTCAGAAATTTGGAGAAAAACACCTCAACAATTTAAAATTAATCATTTAAATAAATTTTTATATTTTAAAGAAAAGACTGTATGAGATAATATTGTTTCGGTTTTTTGTTATAAGAATAGAGATAAAGTTTGATTATAATAATTGTCATTTTTACAAATAAATGAGGAATATAGCATGCTTAAATTATTGATTGTTGACTTTGATGGAACATTAGTGACTATAGATACTTTAGATTTTGCTTGTTCAATCAATGGTAAAGAAGAAGAAAGTAAAAAATTTCATAGGGAATTTTTATGTAATAGAGATTTAAACAATGATACTTTAGAACGTAGGATTTCTCTTTTGAAAGGAATAAATATAGCAACACTAGAAAAAAGCTTGAAGAAAAATAATTTTTTGAGACCAGGGGTACGAGATTTGTTTCAATATTTACAAAGAAATAATATTATGACTGTAATATGTTCAGGAAATGTAATGCCCATTTTGAATTATTATGCTAACTTATTGGATATAGATTATATTATTGGTACGGATATAGAAGTTAAAGATAATTGTATTACTGGCAAAATCAAGGGAAAGATACCTCCCAATTTTAAAAAGGTAAAATGTTCTTCATTAATTGAAGAATATTCAATTAATGAGGATGAAATAGCCATTTTAGGAGATTCAATTAGTGATATCAAGATGATGGAATTAGGAAAACATCGCTATTTTATCAATCCTAAAGATGGGGTAGAAAAATTAGTGGAGAATAGCATAATTGTAGACTCTATTTATGATTTTTTAAAGATAATAACTACATTATAATGAATGATTATGCTTATATAAAATGTAATTAGGAGAAATGAAGTAAGATGGAAAACTATTATGGAATTAATGTTTTTATATCATCACCGGGGGATATGATTGCTGAGCGAAATGCTTGTGTTGCTGTAATCAAAAAATTAAATAATACTCGGAAAGAGGAGTTAAAGGTCTTTTTTAATGAAAAAACATTTGAACGTATGATACCGACCGTTGTAGAAACCGGGAAAAGCTTGCAAGAAGGTGTGGACAAAGAAATTCCTATGAGAAGTATAGATATTTTTATCTGTATTTTAGGAAATAGGATGGGAACTCCTATATTTGATACGCATACAAAAAAAATGCTTTACAAATCTGGTACTATTAAAGAGTTTAAGGATGCTTATTCATTATGGGAGAAGAGTGGAAAAAAAGTGCCACATATTTTGATATATCATAAGATTAAGAAAATTAATTTTGAAAAAGGGTCTGAAGATGAAAAACAATATAATGACGTACAAGAATTTCTGGAGAATTTTCAAAGTCATAAGGAGCATCCAGGTAAGATACAGAATTTTACAAAGTTAAAAGAGTTTAAAGAGCTTATAGAGAATCATCTTCTTAGTTACATGCTTAAATTTTCAAATCAACTAAAAAGTATACGGAGCAAGAGTGATGGTAATATAAATGATATCTGGAAATCATTTGCAGAAAAAATGTATTTACAAAGTGCTAGTAATGTACACCCGAATCCTAGTGGTGAAGTTTATTTTTCTTATGATAATGTATCTTTTCCAGTTACTGCTGATAGTTCTCAACGTACAAGAGATAAAAATGAGCTTATGAAAGATGTTAATGAAATCCGTATGATGGCTCATGCTGGTTATTCATATTTGGACATATATGCTAATAGAATGCGAAATACTGTAGAACAGTGTTTGATACATGGAGGCGTATTTAAAATTATATTAACAAACCCTTATAGTTATAGTGGATTATTGATATCCATAGCTGATGGTGCTGAAAAAAATGCTGATTATGTATTAAAATCAGTTTTGAAACGGCTTAGGAAAAGTGATGATCAGAAAGAAGTTATTTCACAAATTGAAAATTCACAGTGGTTTGCTCATAAGCAACGTGGGGCAATAGAAGGATATTTAAGATTTAAGGATAAGTTTATGAATCAAATTCAACTCCGGATGTTAGGATTTGATATGTATGCGACAACACTTATTACTGAGAAAGGAGCATTCATAGAACCTTATTTAATTGTTAGTCGTGAGGAGCAAAGAGGAATGTCTACGTTTGAAGTCCAAGTGGGAACTCAGTCATACATATATAAAAATGTTGAGGAAAATTTTGAAATTCTATGGCAACTTGCAGAGCCTTATGAAATTTATGTAAAAAAAATAGAACGCTACAAGGATAATCTTTGTGCAGATATTGGAATGCTTTTAGATGGATTAGACCATAAATAATTTTATGGATAAGGCGCAAGGGTAAGTAAGAATAACGTTTTGACTAAAAGAGGTTATGATATGCAAGAGAAATATTGGCAATATATGGTTCAAATAAAAGCGTGGATATTTTATTTGGACTTGTATGCGGAAGATTCGTATAAGTGGGATAGGAGAATTGGTATTTGGGGCTCAATTGCATCATCTACAAGCATTGCGGCTTGGACAATATGGCATCAATTTTCATATATTTGGTCTATCATTATAGCGGTTTCACAAGTTCTAACAGCGATAAAAGGATTTATGCCATACAGTAAAAGACTAAAATTTCTAGTTCCCTTTATTGAAGATTTAAAGTTTTTGTATAATAAAATTGAATATAACTGGTTTAAAGTCGCATCTGGAGAATTAACAGAAGAAGAGATAAATCAATTATTATATACATTTAAAGATGATTTTACAAATATTGAAAATAAAAATCTGAAAGAAGAAACTCTTTTGGAAAATGAAGTTTTTAAGAAAAATGCAGATATAAAAACAGATATATACTTTAAAAATAATTTTTAAGTCAGGAGGTTACCTATGGGGATAAAGAACAATAGTGGTAAACCAAGTAAGAATGAAAAAAGTAAGAGGGGGTTCGTTTTGCCCCATACATCTTCAAAAACTCCTATGCCACCAGTAAAGCCACCTAAGAAGAACAAAGAATGATCAAATGTTCCATAAAAATTGAGTGGTCTCGGAAACACTGCTGGAATCAGAAAGCTGCGGACGGACGGATCACCAGTATAGGGTGTATGATGTCTTATCCGAGAACTAAGATAAGGCCCATGCAAGGCGACCTTTTGATGAAGCCCTTACAACATTGAAAAAGGATCTCACCAAAGAGCAACTGAAAGAAACAACCACATATCAGGCAATGGGGCGGATCGGCATGCTTTATAAGATAGAAGAAATGATTCACGGCAAATCGCCAGAGGAAAAAATATGTCGAGCGTCAAAAGCATTCAAAACCGCTTATAGATGCCTTATTTGAGTGGTTGCATTCCCTGGAGGATGCAGTGGACCGGTCATCGAAAATAGGAGAAGCTGTTTTGTATACGATAAACCAGAAGCAATACTTAAGAAGATACTTAGCGGATGGGCATTTAAGTATCGATAATATGGCAGCCGAGCGAGCCATTAAGAACTTTGCGGTAGGCCACCGCAACGGACTCTTTTCCAAGAGCATCAAAGAAGCCGAGGCCAGCGCGACCATATACAGCATAACAGAAACGGCACTCCTAAATGAGCTCAAGCCCTATGACTATCTGGCCAATATATTGGAAAAGATGAAAGAATTGACTCCATTTCCGACAAAAGAGACCTTCTTCCATTATTGCCCTGGTCAGAAACAATACCGGAAAATTGCCGTACCAAACGTTCAAAGAGCGCATCCACTTAGCAAAAACTGTTAAGTGGATTTTTTTGTCAAAATGTGGATGAATTGCTATTCATCTTTAGGGAATATTTTACCAAATGTATAATACAAAATTTTATGTAGATATATCTATAGTAGGCATATTTTCTCACCCTATAAAACTTGTAATTACTGAAAAACTCATAATTCATCATTAAAATAGAACCATAAATGGTTCCATTTTATTATCACAAGTATCCAGTTCTGATTATTATGACAACGAATGCTTAAAAAACAGTAGTTATTAGTAATTTAAGCGTAAACGGTATCTACCGTTTACCTTTAAGCTATTTTGCAAACTCTATTCCAACACAACCTTTTCATATATTATAAAGCATAATCTCGAACAGCCTGAACTACATTACTGGAATTCCATCCAACTAAAACCGTACTGTCATTTTGTATTTTAACCGGTATACGTTCTTGTCCCCATGGCTTTACACCTATTATTGGTTTTTTCAACTCTTTTGCTGTATCTATTTCATAATCAATCCATTCACTATATGAAACATACATACCCGAAAGAACAATAATACAGCTACAGTTCGCAATCCTATTTCTTAATTTCTCTTTTAATTCTTTTTTTCCCTTTGCATCTATAGGATTACTCAATGGAACAGAATAATTGCTCCATATGAAATTTTTTGCATCATTTAGCCAATTACAGACTTTTTCGTAATGGCTGTTATAATCCCATGAGTGACTAATCATAATATGATAATTTTTTAATGCTGGCATTCTTATCCCCTCCTATATTCTTCCTTCTTTAACTAATTTCCAATATTGTTTCCCAACAGTAGTTAATCCACATGACTTTGAATTCATTGCTGCAAAATACATATGTTCTTCATCAATCGGTACTACGAGACCAACACTTTCCAATTTCTGTAGTTGGGAAAATATAGCCGTATTTTCTTTGGAGGCATATGGTTCAATGACCTTATGTTCTACATCCTGTGCATTTGTTGGCTCAAAAGAAGGATTCAGTTCAAAATGATAATCTTCACTCTTAAAATAATCGCAAATCTTACGAATAATCCTTTTATCCACCTGGGGCTGGACTTCCCTAAGAGACGTGAATCTCGTTACATTTGTCTTAAATACAGGTCTCTGCCCCCACGATCCCAATGCCTTATCAATAAAAGCATAAATACCACCCATGGTAATATGCCCAGTAATATCAGCCGCACCTCCTTTTAATGCTTCCAACAGCAAGGATGTAAAAAGTCCATGCCCTCCTGCTTCCATTGCGTTCTCATTTGAACGACTTGCTGTTAAAATTGTGACTCCTTCATTGATTACTGTTGTATTCTGTCCAATAGTTGATACATTTCCCATAAATCCTGAGTGGCAACTATCTAGGATGATAATACGTTCCTTGCATTTAGATCGATTCGCAATAGTCAGTACGTCCTGCAAAGATAACCCATAATCACCTTCTGTATAATCAGGTGTAACTAAATATCCTCCAACTGCATCCATATATCCATGACCAGAATAATAAAACAATGCAATATCCTCATCACCAGCAAAACACTGCTCTACCAATTGTCTTAACTCCCCCTTGGTCTGTACATCACATTTTATCCTGACTTCAAAATCTGGATCTCCATTTTCATTATTTGCAAGCACATCCTTCATCGCTTCCGCATCGTTGCAACAACCATATAATGGGGAAGATACATAATTATCAATTCCTACTATCAATGCTTTTCTCATCTGTCTTACCTCCCAATATTATTTTTTGTACTCTTATCTGCTTTAGAGCGCACATAGGTAGTTCCATTTTGCAATTTTACTGTTTCGTAGTGATTATAGCCCGGATTGCCCTTCTGTATCTGTTGAATTGCCTGCTGTAAGGGAATATGCCTTCCCGTATCCACATTAATAAACTCTGTATTCAATCCTGTTTCTGACTCTTTTGAAACCTTAAAATTCATATCATTATCCTCCTGTTTCTCCTAAACTTAATACATCAACACAAAGGTTGACTCCTATATGTCAAAAGAAAAATGACCAAACTTTATTATTTGTAAACATATGTTCTGGGTTGTAAGGCAGAATGACAGATGATAAAATAGAAACGGTTATATGATCGTCTGTTGGTCATTTATGTAAAAGCTGAAGCTGCAACTTCAGCTTTTACTTTATCTGCCCTTTGTATCTTTCCCTCCTTCTTCCCATAAATTTTCATCAGGAATCAGCTCAAAGCAATACTCTACAAATTCTAGCATATTTGTTTGACTCACCCCTCTGATTCTTTTGGCAAAAATCCTTATCTGATTAAGCGTATCTACACTAACCGGATCAGTGTTAATAGGAAATATCCTACTGTAGTAACTTCCCTTTTCTGAATCAGGTATGCGTTTTACCATGATACCAGCCTTCATCATTACATCTTCAAGATTCGTTATATTATATATTGGCACAATATAATCGTACAGAGGATGTCTCTTAAACATATCACCGGATATATAGGCTTTCTTATTTTCTTCACTGCAGTCATCTGTATCCATTATGATAAACAGCTTAAAATCTTTTAATTGCTTTGCCTTTTTATCATATTCGACGGAATACTCGTCTGCAAATCCCTTTAAAGTCCGAAATTGCCTTTTATTCAAAAATTCCCTCAATCCATTAATCTGAATGCTTCCCTTTCCTTTATCCTTTGATATAATTTTCACCGGAAGGTGAAGATTCGTATATATAAACTGTACGATGCTGCGCTCTGACTTGCCATGCACAATTACTGCGCATTTGGTATATTTCAATGTATAGGGAGGCACTTTTATTCGCCTCCTTTTGCATCCATATCATCATCTTTCAATTCATTTAATATCAGATCATAATCCAGTGAATCGACAATTGGAACACCGCCAAAGAGACCTTTTAAATACATAGTCCTTGGATTATTTGTTCCTTGTATTCTGGGATATTTATCTAAACATTTAATTTCTTTATTACCCTGGTAGTCTACTGTAATTACATAAACAGACTTAATATCAATACTTTCCAATAGATAAGTATTGTGCGTGGTAATAATTAGTTGTCCTGAAATATCATCTATCATGGATGCAAGTATATTTTTTAAAAGCAGATCATGGATACCATCATCAATTTCATCATAAACTACTGTTACCCCACAAAAAGCACTTAACAGAGAACGAACAATATCTAATATATGCTGTGTTCCAGCCGATTCATTGCTAAAATCAATTGTACGGATTTTACCGCCGATCATTTTCTTTACGTATAGCTTATACAAGATTTCCTTTTCCTTATATTTCCTGTCATAAAAAACATTTTTTATATCCGCATATGCCTGTGTAAAAAAGTCATTCAAAATACGTTCGGAACGATCCAGCACAGATTCATACATAACCTTCAATTTCCCCTTATCCAAACGGGGCAGTATATTATCTGGCTTTCCCGCCCGAACCTCACTACCGGAATATGATGTCTTTTTGTAATGAACACTCGTTTCCTCCAACATATCCAGAATATCAAAGACATATAATAGATAGTTATTTTTTATATACTGTTCGTTTTTTTCTTCACGCTCCTTATTTAAAATACTTAACAACGTGTGTTTGCCCCAGTATTTTTCAATTTCATCACAGATTTCATCTTCCGCTTTCGGATTCAGAAACAATTTGCCAGAAAAAACAGGGCAGATTTTTTCATTCTCCATTTTTATCTCAAACAAAGTGCCTCTTTGCTTTCCGGTAAAGTAATATAACTTTTCGTAAACAAATTTTTCCGCAAAACTTAATATATAATACCCTTCATGCTTGCCAATTTGGAAACCATATTCTATGCAGGTTTCTTCTTCGCACTCTGCCATCCTACAGCCGTCCGCCATCCTTAATATATTTCCGCTGCCTACCACCATTTCTAGCAATCCTTCTGGCAATTCTCTTTCCTGTGCCAATTCTTTGACTTTCTCCGTACTTACAAGCATTTCAAATGAATCTATGCTTCTTCTTAATAGATTTATGCTGCTGACAAAATTTGATTTTCCACTCCCATTCTCTCCATATACAGATATAAAGCTTTTCGCACCCTTACTCCCATTCCTCAAATCGAACATTACATCTTTAAACGACATAAAATTCTTTAACTTTATATATGTGAACATTTCCTGCACCTCCATGTTTATATTACCATCCTTCCTTCAAACAGTCAATAACTTTCTTGAATTTGTTGTTTTTTATATCATTTTACGCAATCTTTTATCTTTTTATTCGCTAAACATTGATTTTGTATTTTTGATTACTACACAATAAGAAAAATAACTTTTTCTGTTACAAACGAGGCGTGGTCTACCCTCTAGCAATGGTCTGAATATTTTCAGCTTTGTCACAAAAGAGCTTCTCTATTACCTTTTAATGTTAGAAACACACAATACTTTCTGGTAGAATATTGTAAAGTCTATAATGTAATTAGAAAGAAAAACACAGGAAAAAAGTTCACACGTATGAACTTTAAGAAAGGGGAAAGCCACATGAACAACATGAAAGTTTACAAGGTGTACTTAGAGGATACCGTCACAGAGGATTGTTTCAAGACGATCATTCCGGCGTTTTCCGAAGAATTTGCAATGGAATACGCACACGGCAATGGCGAAGTCGTTGCAATCAAAGAAACTACCGACTACCCAATATCCGATTCTAAATTAACGGATACCCTAAAAAGTGCCGGATATGGGAAGGCTGAAATTTCAATCATTACAAGGGCATTATTCCAAATCGGCTTAACTACCTAACCAAAATCAATAACGGGGGCTCAAACAACTGAACCCCAACAATATAAAAAAAGTTCACACGTCCGAACGATTTACAAGGGGGAAATAACAATGACAAAAACAACAAAAACAGAGACAGCCGCTAAGACAGCAACAAAGAAAGAAACCAAGTCAACCGCTAAGACAGCAACAAAGAAGGAAACCAAGCCAACTACCAAGGCAGAACCCAAGGCAAAGGAAACCGCAACAACTACCGCAATGAACCCGCCAACTGCTGACAGTATCACTAAACAGTTGCAACTAGCAGAGGAAAAGAACAAAAAAGCCCAACTAGCCAATGACAAGCGGTTATATAAACGCTTCAAATGTCAGATTGACAAAGCCTACCAGAGCATGGAAAACAGTTATCTCCAGACATCTTTTGCCCTCCATGCAATCTATAAGCATAAATTATACCAACTGGACAACTTCAAGAACATCTACGATTTTGCCAAAGAAACCTATTCCATAGCAAGGGGGACATGCAACAACTTTATCAACATATGCGAAAAGTTCGGAGTCCCCAACGAAAACGGCAATATCATGGAGTTATC
>ERZ808044.739-NODE-739-length-27815-cov-5.625460_pt1 | contig 27815 bp, 28 predicted proteins | sample MGYA00380195_ERZ808044 | MGnify/ENA primary metagenome ERZ808044 (study PRJEB31490, sample SAMN06133423) | mouse gut metagenome | isolation source: Z7_2 | host: mice | place: China: Chengdu | collected 2015-05 ...
TAGTCGTAACCAATGATGTAATCATAACAAATACAATATCTGTCCCTAAATACTCTTTCCAATTTAACAGTTTATCACTCGCATAGGTTTTAGCAATAAATATTACAATAACAGAAATAATAACTAAAACCAAATTAACTGTAACTTGTTTTATTATTTTTTCCATATGTCATTCTCATTATTTGTCCTTCGTCAAAACAAAAATTGCCTTGTTTCACCAAGACAACCTAATCACTACTGCCTCCGCAGGATTTACGAATGTTACAGTTCATCCACCTGTTTCTTATGCTATCTCACTTAATAACGCTTATAATTATATCATCTTAGTGTATTCTATGCAAGCACTTTTCCATTGTTTCCTGCATTTTTCGTTTAGCTTGTCCTCATTATATAACACATTTTCGACAATTTCCACTATTTTCTTTAGATTTTATGCAAAATCTTTCAAATCGCTTTCCATATATTGTGTAAAGTAAAGACTTTTTATACAAAATATAGAGATGATAAGGCACACCAGATAAGTCCCCTATCCGATATGCCTTATAATAAATCATCTCACTACTCTAATCAACTAAAATACGTTTTACTTCGTTCCCTCTTTACCGATTCAATCCCTTTATCAAGCAATCTTCTATTCCGATCCAGAAAAGCATCCCATGATTTACTATCTTCTTCATTCTTCTCCGCATTCCTGATACCCCTGTTTACTGCACTTACCACTTCTTTTGCCCTATACGCTTCTTCTGACTTTCTTTTTGCACCCTCATCACGGATATTTTGTAATGTCTGATTATGCTTCTGGTTTTGCTGTTCTTCTCTTGCCATTGCTTTTTCAATATAGGAATTGAGAAGACTGCTACTATGTTGCACTCTTTCCCTCTCGGCTTCTTCTCTCTTCTCCATTTCTAATCTATTTGCCCTTAACCTATCACGTTCCTTGCGTTCACGCTCCGCACATACTGATTTAATCATGTTTAATGATGATTGCGTTGTATTTGTTTTGTTCATAGTTAAATGTCCTCCCTATCTGAAATAATTTCTTTCAACATCTGCCTGTGTTTTGCGGTAAGCATTCCTAACATATGTATCACTTACATTTTCTTTTGTGATATGCGCTATCGCTTCGTCAATTTCACATTGCTTATAAATCTTCTCATGCTTTTCTTCGGCAGCAACATTGTTGATCATCTGTAATACCCAGCTTTCATAATCTGTCATTATAAAAAATCCTCCTAAAATTAATCATCAATTTCAATCTTCCAGTTCATCATTGCTTCATATACCTTATATGGTATTTCATCCTTATACTGTTCTGCCATATCCTTTATAAAATCCTCTTTGTATTCCTTATATCTGGCAAAAGCAGCTTCAGCAGTATCAAATGTCCCTAACTTGATCTGTTCTCCCATAAATGACATTTCGGCACGGTATTTACCTTTACTCTTATCAAAGTGTACACCTATAGGCATATTTCCCCTGTTTTTCTTACCATTCAAAAATAGCGTATTGATCGCATGTGGTACGAATGCCACTGTCTCAGGGCTGTATATCTTATTACCTTTAAAGAGAATATCCTTATCCAGATCCAATGCCATACCCTTTATTTTATTCTGGTCATACCATACTTTGAAATTACTGTAATTTAGCCATTCTTCACATACAGTACACCCTTTATATTGCGGCTGTCTCTCATGAAATTTCTCATTATAACATCTCACCAACATATCATGCCATTTAAGATAAGATTCCGATGTGCAATCTACATTTTCACTCCCACGATATCCTATATCGCACATAACAGACTCCATTGCCCTTTTACTCCATTCATCCGGCTTGTATCTTATATCATTCATTACTTTTAAGATAAATTCTTCTGAATCTTCACCTGTTTTATTGAAATGATTTTTCACTATCCTGTATTGTTCTTGATTTAATGGATATAGATTTCTGTAATAACAATCCTGTTTATCGAATCCACCATGCCATATGTAAACATTATTTGCCTTATCTGGATTCACTATAAATTCCTCAATTACCGCTTTTGCCGCATATAAATGGGCACTTTTATATATCCACTTCCCATCAAAGAATATATTCTTCCTTAGTGAATAACGTAATGCCCCATTATCATCATAGCTTCCCTGTAAGAGGTTATATTTGCCACCAGAATACCGAATCACTCTCCCATAGTTTGAAAGCCATGAATTTTTATAATCCATCAGTTTCACAAATTCCTCATCTGTCCCTAATGGAATAATATCCAACTTGGATATATCCAAGATTCTCGCTGGATTAATTTCTTTATAATGTCTTTCTATGAGTATTTCAAGATCATCCGAAAACGTAACTTTATTCTTTTCTTCTAAGTATCCTCGCTGATCTTTATACTCACATTCCTTACAGTGCCCTAAGTAATACGGATTATAAAATTGTCCTTTCACCATTCTGAATTTATCTACTGGCAGAATCCTACCGCATTTCTTACATATTTTTGTTTCGATATTTTCTGTTACTTTTGTACTGCTCATTGTTGCTTATAAAAATTCCTTTCGATATGATAATAGATAACTCAGCACCAAATCAGAGTTGAGTTAATAATTGAGCATCCAGATCGTATGCTCTGAATCACTATTCATAATAAAAGAGAGTCCAGAATGAGACTCCCTAATGTAATCTAATATTCAGTTGTATGTTTTCGCCAATAATGGCAGAATCTTAATTTTATGAAACTATGATTTAAGCGGCTTCAAAATTGGAGACGTTAATTTTCCCGACTTATGGGAAATGATATTTTAAACATTTTATAAGGTATGCTCCCGGTTTCCCACGAGGAACCACCGTCCCTCAGAACTATAGTGAATTACAGATACCTTGATGATATATACCGGCAGCAGGTCTCTAACAGATGTCCTGTGCCACAAAATAATCAATCGCCTTCCTAATCTTCTCCATCTCATTGCTATATGCTCTATATGCCATATTCTTCGCTGATTCTATGGAGTCATACTTCTCTGGCTTCAATCTCCTAAGACTGCCTTTACCAAAAATATACAAAAGATACTTATCTTCTTCCGGATCATGATTAATCTTGAATTCCATTCTGATCACACCACATATATTGATTTCACAATGACTACAGACAGTCACACCGTCCGATACAACATCCTTCCATTCTAAATCCTTGAATTGCATTCAATATCTCCTATATCATTTTTCCTTTATAGGACACCATTTAGGACTTCTGTCCGGTAACTTATCAACACTCAATTTCCCCATATCATCAATTCTGTCTGGATGGTTACAATAATAAATTTTCTTACCGTAATCATACTGCCTTATATATTCGCATTCAGCGCAATGTGGTACTCTATTCATCTATGTAATCACTTTCCCTCTTCCTCATTCTTTTAGCTATATCTCTGCTCACATAAAACTTCATCTTCTTATGTTCCGGTACGATACATTCATCTCCACCTAACGGCATCCTGCCTTTTCTCTCTTTGAGTGTCTTCATCTCAAATCTGCCAAATTCAGAGAACATCACTTTTTCATCCCTGCTCATACAGTCCATAAGCGTTTCAAGAAACAATTCAAATCCTCTTCTTGCTTCTTTCTTGGTGATACCGCCTGTTTCTGCCATCCTATCGATAAATTCTTTCTTATTTACTGCCATACATTTACTCCCTTCTTATGTCCTTACGGAAAAACCTTTGCTTTTTAAGTACTCTAATGCTAATCTCAAAAGTTCCCCGTTATCTACTGTCTCACGCATTGTGTCATCCCACACATGGGGCTTGTGATCTACTTCCATGCCTCCATGAAGCCCATCATTTGCCCATTGTGCCACTTGATCGCCAGTTACATTCCGATAATTGTTCATAGCGTTCGTATCAATATACACACTTGCCCGGACACCGCCTTTATATGGTTCCGCATCTACTTTGACTACCGAATAAAGGAAATCCTTTGTCCTCTGGTAGCTCGACGGCTCATAACCATCATAATAATCTAGTATGAAATAATTCAGTGTCTCATGTACCCTGTCTGCCAACTGGTCAGTCATTTTTAATAATGTCGGCTGTAATGCTTTTGCCAGCTCTTTCATGTTTTTTATGTGTACTGCCATTATTCGTCATCTCCATTTCTTATTTCTGCATCTTCTGGTACATATCCGCTGTTTTTTAAAATATCCATCTGCTGTCTGCTGAATGGTAATTTGTCCAATCCATAGACACCGTTTTCAATATTGCTAAGCAGATTTCTGTTCATGGTGTCACTTAAAAGGTTGTTCCGAGTTATCTTTAGTTTTGTATATGGTGGATTGCCACCATCTTTATTACACATAGGAAGATTAAAATTTCCTTCATGGACTTTTACCTCTGGTATTATTGAACCGACCTTTGATATTTCTATCCTCTCTCCTTCGGCTAATGCTTTCTGGCATTCGTCCATATACATAAGCAGAATATTTGTAATCAACTGCTTTGTAATTATTTTCTTGTCGTAAACATTATCTTCTCTGTTGTATATGCGTTTTGCCATTTTATAAGCTGACAATGCTTTTACTCTTGCCATTAGTTTTGATTCTCCTTTCTGCTTTCGCCAATGAAATAACATTTTCAATTAGTGCTTGATTTGTGTGTCTTTATAATACCCTTTCTAATACTCTGTGAGGCTTATACAGGCGTTTTAGGATTGTTTGTGAAGATTTCTGTGATCCATTGCTAAACCACATAAATAAGCCCTCTAGCAATCATATTTCTACAACTGATAGAGGACTTATTTAAATGTCCTAACAACATATTTACTTGTCACGATGTACAGAATCTTTCTCCTTTCCTTACTGTTTTGAATCGAACATATGTTAGATTACTTTTTTGATTACCTTTTACTTTTAGACAACAAAAAAACCCTGAATAATCAAGGTTTTCTTAAAGCTGCTGACGGGAATCGGACCCGTGACCTCCGCACTACCAATGCGACGCACTACCGACTGTGCTACAGCAGCATGTCCGCGGTGAGCACTTCTGCAATCACCGTCTCATAGTATAGCACAGATATTTCGACCTTGTCAAGCATTGTGTACGCACAAATTATCGAAAATTTACATACTGAATTCCAAATCCAGAATTTCGTTCTGAAAAGGACCACCGACAAACATCGTCACTGGTTGATCTCGTCATCTTGCCGCACAACGCTGACATGTGAAATTCCTTTGATCCTGGACAATTTTCTTTGGATGGATCCACTCTCGCTCCCGGCCTTCCTCATGAGCTTATCCGAAACCTCATAAATGTACTCGCTTACCTGCTCTTTCGCCGACGCATTGTGCACCCGCAGCAGCGCCCGTCCTGCAAAAAGTTCTTCCATCTTATCTTCGATCTCTTCCTGCGCCTCACTGCTGCCGTTGATGATGATCAAAATCCTCTCATTGTTCCGCACCAGCCCGAACAAGAGCAAAAATACAAAAATAACCCCGGATCCGATCGCCGCAATGATATAATCGGAGACACCGCAGCAGATTCCTACTGCGATCGCCCAGAAAATATAGGCCGTATCCCGCGGATCCTTGATCGCCGTCCGGAACCTGACGATCGACAGCGCCCCTACCATACCGAGCGACAGTGCGATATTATTGCCGATCACGTTCATGACCAGTGTCGAGATCAGTGTCAGCATCACAAGAGACACGTTAAACCGTTCACTGTAGACGGCTCCGGAATGAGATGCCCGGTATGAAAGATAAATCAGACAGGCTATGATACCCGCCGCCGCAAAATTCAACAGCACCTCCTGCAGTGTCAGGCTCTTCGTTGTATTCACAAGGCTCTCATACAATAATTCTTTCATCTTATGCTCCTCTTTCTCTCTTCTCTTTCTCTCTTCCCTTTTTCTCTCTTTTCACCCTTTTAAGGCTGCTTCCCGTTCTTCCTTTTCCTCATTCTTAAGATATCCGCGCTTTATTTCGAGACCATTCTGGCCCTGCAGTATTTGCTGTTCGATGTCGGCATTCCCTGACAGCGGTTCAGCTCATTTTTGATATAGGTAAAAAGGAATCCGTTGAACTTGACTTCCATCGTATTCCCCATGCCACCGCCGACAGGATACAACATCATGTTTTTGTCAAAAATATCATAGCTGCTCTCCCCGGAACGCAGCCCGGTGTCGAAGGTCACGCGGGTCTCATTGTGCTCCAGGCAGTAGGCGTATCTGTCATATTCGACCACGCATTTCGGCCGGTAGCATTTCTGTGTCATGAGCAGATACAGATGCAGCGCCAGTTCTTCTTCATGCTCCCGCAGAAATCCGTATTCCCCGCGGATCATACATGCCGCTTCCTCCCTGTCCAAAAGAATGGACCGCTTCCTCTGGGTCGTCCCGTTCTTTTCCTTTAATTCCAGTTTCACCGTCTCATCCGACGGGTCATAGATGCGGAGCCGTATTTTACGACGCTCCTGACAGCCGCTGATCTTTTCCTCATAATCCGTGTCAAAAGGGGTATCGAAATACAGCGAACGCACCCTGTAGCCTTCTCCCTGCCCGCCGTTATGCGGATCGCTGCGCATAAGCGGCGACAGTCTTCTTTTTAACCCGGAGATCTCATGGGGACTCACAATATATTTTAATTCTTTTCTGCTCACGTCAAACATCAGGTGTTTTCCCTTCCGATCGCCCGCCTCAGCTTCGTCTTGATCCGCTGCAGCGCATTGTCTGTCGATTTATCGTCTCTGCCCAGCACCTTGGCGATCTGCTGATAGCTCATCCCGGTCAGGTACAGATCAAGCACCTGCTTCTCGAACCCGCTCAGCTCCCGTTCGATCGTCTGTTCTAATTGTATCACGTTCTCCCGGTCAATGACAACATCCTCCGGGTTTGTCCCCGCAACGTCAGAGAGCACGTTGACCAGCGACTCCTCTTCCTCTCCGTCCCGGTTCGTACCCGCACTGCCGTAAAGGGACACATAGGTGTTCAGCGGGATGTGCTTCTGCCGCTTGGACGCCTGCACCGCCGTGTACATCTGCCGTGACACGCACAGATCGGCAAACGTAAGGAAACTGGCATCCCGTCCGCTGTCATAATCCCGCAGCGCCTTAAAAAGCCCGATCATCCCCTCCTGGATCAGATCGTCGCCGTCGGCCCCCAGAATATACATGGATCTGGCCTTTCTGCGGACCAGATTTTTATACTTGTTCATAAGATATTCCGTGATGCGCTCCTCACCGTCCCGAAGCCGCACGATCAGTTCTTCATCACTGTAACTGCCATATTCTCTTTCCATAAAAATATATGCGCTACTCCTCTTTTGACTCAACCGGCCGGTCAGATGCCGTTCCGTTCACGTCAGTCGCCTGCTCTTCCGGCACACTTCCATTCACACCGTCTGTCTGCCCGTCCGACGTGCTTCCATTCACACCGCCTGTCTGCCCGTCCAACATGCTTCCATCCACGCTGTTTCCCGACACCACCAAAGGCTGCGCTGTACCTTTTTCCTCATAGAACTGCACCAGCTCTGCCGCAAAATGCTCCGCTATGATCTGATAACCGGCATGGTTTCCGTGCACGCCGTCGGGTACATACTCCGCTACTACATTCGCGTCATGGGAATCCAGAATATTGGAGTTATACAGATCAATAACATGATAATTGTATTCCTTCGCCAGCGCGATGATTACGTCCACAAACTTCTGCTGGGGCAAAAGGTAATCCCGTTCGCTCATCAGATAGTCCTGCAGCACGTTGGGCAGCGGCGTGGCAAAAAAGACTTCCGCGGACGGATATTTTTCTTTCAGTCCCTTCATCAGTTCATTCAGATCACCGCAGAAGGTGCGGTAGGCCCGCTCCTCCAGATTGCCGAACTCCTTGTCCGACGCGCAGAACCCGTCATTGGTGCCGCCCATAACAATGATGACGTCCGCATCTTCCGGAATCTCCTGATAGCGGTCCACATAAGCGTCCGCCCAGTATCTGCCGATGGAAGAACCGCCGATTCCCAGGTTATAAACCTCCTGTGCACCGAGCAGCGCCTGCATTCTGGCCGGATAGGCATACTGTTCATAACCTTCCTCCTCTTCCAGATTGGCAGCCGCCGTAATGCTGTCGCCCAGACAGGCGATCTTCATCTGGGAAAAGTCTTTCTTATTCTCTGCAATCCGCTCCCGGTCGGCCTGATTGACTTCCAGCGTCTCCTCCAAAGACGAACGCAGCAGTCTGCGCGCCGCAAGAGACATCATCTCCTCCTGCTCATAGATTTGCCGCCACTCATCGAAAATACTGCTGTTCGTCATCGTACCGTCGTAATAGTTGACCTCTCCGTTGCCGGAAACCGTACCGCCCATATTCGGCAGGCCGCCCAAATAAGAACTCAGGTTACCGGAGACCGTCCCATTGCCGGATACTGTGGCATTACCGGATACTGTGGCATTACCGGAAACCGTAATGCCGGGAATCAGACCTCCGCCCGGCAGAACACCGTTGCCCGACACCGTGCCATCACCGGATACCATGCCATTTCCGGATACCGTACCGTTGCCGGATACCGTATCACTGCCAGACACCGTATCGTTGGCAGACACCGTACCGGAAATCTGCGTCTCACTGTTTTGTATCTTCGCGATAAAACGTTCCAGTTCCTCCTTGTCCTCCGCCAGCTCCAGTATTTCCTTCTGCATCTCGGATACACGGTTCTGCGCCTCTTCATTCCTTGCCATCACCTGTGCCAGCTCCAGCTCTTCCTGTTCTCTGGCCAGCTGTCTGTTCGTATCATACACATCGTAGGCTTTTAACCCGACAGCCGCCGCCAGAACCGCTGTCAGCATAAAGATAAGCACCAGCAAAATTTCATTCAATTTTTTCATCTTTTTTCTTCATCACTTTTCTTTTTCAACACACCCTGTACGCGGATCCCGCCTTTATCCCAACCGCTGCCGCACGATCTCATAGGCCAGCACGCCCGCCGCCACCGAAGCGTTGAGGGAATCAATATCGCCCCGCATGGGAATAGAGGCCGTAAAATCGCACTTCTCCTTCACCAGTCTGCCCACGCCGTCTCCTTCGCTGCCGATCACCAGCCCGATGGGGCCTTTCAGATCCAGATCATACATCCGTGTGCCCGCCATATCCGCACACACAAACCACAGCCCCTCTTTCTTCAATGTGTCGATCGTCTGTCCCAGATTCGTCACCCGGGCCACCGGCGTATAGTTCAGCGCTCCGGCGGACGCCTTCGCCACCGTCGCCGTCAGTCCTACCGCGCGGTTTTTGGGGATGATCACCCCATGCGCCCCCGCCAGATTGGCTGTACGGATAATTGCTCCCAGATTATGCGGGTCTTCAATGCCGTCCAGCAGAAAAAGAAAAGGCGCCTCTCCCTTCTCCTTCGCCGCAGACAGAATATCCTCCACCTCCGCATAGGCGTAAGCCGCCGCACAGGCGATCACGCCCTGATGCTTCCCCGTCTCGGAAAGCTGATCCAGCCGCTCCTTCGCCACATACCGGATCAGGCTGCCATGTTTGGCCGCTTCCCGCTTGATCGTCAGGATCGGGCCGTCCTTGCAGCCGTCCAGCACATACAGTTTGTCTATTGTCCTGCCGGAGCGGAAAGCCTCGATCACGGCGTTTCGCCCCTCTATCGTAAAACGCTCCGTCTCGTCTTTTTTCTGAAAATCTCTATTGTTCATGCTGTTATGATCGCCTCTCTCTCCCGTTAAATCCCCATCCCCGTCCGGGCAATGGCCTCCCGGATCAGATACAGCATCCTCTCCTGCCTGCCCTGCAGATACAGATAACCGCACAACGCCTCCATCCCGGTAGCCTTGCGGTACTCGATGATGGAAGCATTCCTGGCCGCAGTATAGGATTTGGCGTTGCGCCCTCTGTGATAGACTGCCGTCTCCTCCTGCGTCAATTCGCTCTCCAGCGCATCGATCATTCTCGCCTGCACTCTGGCATTCACGTAAGACACCGCCTTCCTGTGCAGTTTGTTGGGGGAGCTGTTGCCCCGCTCCACCACGATCGTGCGGATCACCAGATCATAGATGGCATCCCCGATATAGGCTAACGTCAACGGGGAGTACGTTCTGATATCCTGCGACTTACAGTCGAAGTCCCGCCTGATGGCCTTCAGGATCGTTATGCTCTCTTCCATTTCACACCCTCGCGCGTATCCTCCAGTATGATCCCCTGTGCCGCCAGCATGTCCCGGATCTCATCCGCCCGTGCAAAATCTCTGGCCTTTCTCGCCGCCTGTCTCTCCTGAATCAGTTCTTCGATCTGAGCGTCCAGAATCTCTTCCTTTTTATCGACGATCAGCCCGCAGATATCGGACAGCAGCACGATTTCCTCCTTCACCGCCTGCACAAAAGCCTTGCCGGCCTCTTCCGACACATGGGTGTTGGCAAATTTCACCAGATCAAAAATAGCTGAAATGGCGTCCGCCGTATTAAAATCATCGTCCATCGCTTCGTCAAACTGCGTGATGAATCCTTTGGCTTCCTCCGCCAGCTTCTGCTCCGCCTCCGTCATCTCCCCGTCTTTTGCATTTTTCAGCAGGAAATTCAGGTTGGACACACAGGTCACAATCCGTTCGAGGCCGTTCTTTGCCGCCTCCATCAATTCCGCACTGAAATTCAGCGGACTCCTGTAATGAGCCGACAGCATGAAAAACCGCAGCACCTGCAGATCATACTTCTCGCTGATGTCCCTGACCGTGAAGAAATTCCCCTCTGACTTGGACATCTTCTTATTATCAATGTTCAAAAAGCCGTTATGCATCCAGTATTTCGCAAATTCCCTGCCGTTGGCTGCCTCCGACTGGGCGATCTCATTCTCATGATGCGGGAAGATCAGGTCTTCACCGCCCGCGTGGATATCAATCTCATCTCCCAGATACCTTTTGCTCATGACAGAGCACTCGATATGCCAGCCCGGACGTCCTTCACACCAGGGAGATTCCCAGAAAGGCTCCCCTTCCTTCTTCGGCTTCCACAGCACGAAATCCAGCGGATCCTGCTTCTGCTCCTCGCCGGACACCAGCAGGGAACGGCCGCCGCTACGCAGATCGTCCAGATTCTTATGCGAGAGTTTACCGTACTGGTCAAAACTCCTGGTCTTAAAATACACCGTGCCGTCCTGCCCAACATAGGCATGATCCTTATCGATCAGCGTCTGGATCATCTCGATCATGCCCCCGATTTCTTCCGTCGCCTTCGGATGCGTGGTGGCCGGCTTCACGTTCAGGGCCTGCATGTCCTTTCTGCACTCTTCGATATAGCGCTCGGAGATCACGGAAGGATCCACCCCTTCCTCATTCGCCTTCTTGATGATCTTATCATCCACATCGGTAAAATTGGAGACATAATTGACCGCATAGCCCTTATGCTCCATGTAACGTCTGGCCGTGTCAAATACGATCATCGGCCGCGCATTCCCGATATGGATCAGGTTATACACCGTAGGTCCGCACACATACATGCTGACCTTCCCTTCCACTAAGGGCACAAATTCCTCTTTCTGTCTGGATAATGTGTTGAAAATTTTCATTTGCTCTGTTACCTCCTGTCTGTTTCAACGGTCTGCCTTTTCGTCATGCCGCGAAGACGTGCTCCAAATCCCCGGCAGACCGCCGTCCGTTTCCTTCCCTGCCTGCTCCCCGGATCATACCTCTTTCCGAAGTTCCCGAAGTTCCCGCTCCAGATCGAGCAGCCGGTTCGTCAGTTCCGTATTGGCCTGCTGCAGGTTCATGATATCTTCCCGCACCGGATCGGGCAGATTGACCTGATCCAGCTCCTCCTGCGGAAAAGACTGGTTGTTGCGCTTCACCACCTGGCCGGGCACCCCCACTACCGTGGAGCCTGGCGGCACTTCCTTTAACACCACGCTGCCTGCACCGATCTTGCTGTTGTCTCCGATCTTGAAAGAACCAAGCACCTTCGCTCCGGTACTGATCATCACGTTATTGCCGATGGTCGGGTGACGCTTGCCCTGCTCCTTACCGGTTCCGCCCAGCGTTACACCCTGATAGAGCGTCACGTTATCGCCGATCACCGTCGTCTCCCCGATGATAACCCCGTTGCCATGATCGATAAAAAACCCTTTGCCGATCTTAGCCCCCGGGTGAATCTCAATCCCCGTCTTCCTGACACCCTTCTGAGAAATCCACCGCGCCAGAAAATAATGCCTGTGCAGATACATCCTGTGCGCCAGCCGGTAATACAGCATCACCTTAAAACTGGGATACAGGAAGACTTCCATATTAGAGTGGATCGCCGGATCCCGTTCGCGGATGATCCTGATCTCTTCCTTAATATTCTGTACGATACCCATTTTATTTTCCCTCTAAACCAAGTGCCGTAAAACAGCCCCTTGCCAGACACGCTCCCGGACAGGGCCGGTCCCTGCACTAAAAATCCGCGGCCTCCGTCACTTTCCCTTTCGGAAATAGAGACGAAATGATCCGCGGTTCCACTCTACTTGAAAAACGCCAGAAGCATTCTTCCACTCATACCCTGTAACGGGGGCTGGCCGGGCAATAAGCCGGACTCCGGAGCGCACTTTCCCATCTTCCCTGCCGAAACCGCTTGCAGCCGACGGCGGTTCCTCTCTGCGGCGCTTCCAATGGTACTCTTCTCCTTCCACGTCCTCCTGTTATATACGTGCACTGTGCTCTGCATCATTTATTTCTGCTAATAGAATATGCAAAAACAGCGGTTTTGTCAACCTGATTTTGCCAGATAAATGATTCATCTGCTCTTGACATTTTCTTCGTTCGGATCCATGATATAACTACAGAATCAGTTTGCAGACGCATTTCTCAATGATTCTGACCGGCATTCGCCGATTCTACTATCACATCAAGAAGGAGACATATCTATGACAGCAAACCAGTCAATTATTTCCAGCCATTCTACCAGCACTGCCCCCGACAAAGATCTGCTCTTCCGGGGACTGTCAAACGCACATGGTAGAGTTTCTTACAACATGACCAACGATTACATGTTCCGCGCCGTCCTCCAATCCAACAACAAGGTTCTGCGCGGGCTGATCTGTTCCCTGCTTCACCTCAAAGAGACAGAAGTTCATTCCGTTGAGATCACAAATCCCATCATTCTGGGAGAAGCCATAAGCGACAAGGAAATCCGTCTGGACATCCATGTCAGGCTGAACAACAAAGCTGCGATCAATCTTGAGATGCAGGTCGTCAATCATCTGAACTGGCAAAACCGTTCACTCCTCTATCTGAGTCGTTCCTACGACAGTCTCAACCGCGGCCAGGATTATCTGGACGTCCAGCCGGCTATACATATCGGTTTTCTGGATTATACACTCTTTCCAGACCATCCTGAGTTCTATGCCACATACAAAATGACAAATATGAAAAATCATCAAATTTACAGTGACAATTTCGTACTAAATGTGGTAGACTTATCTTGTATCAATCTGGCAACAGACGAAGATAAAACATATCATATTGATTCCTGGGCCAGATTATTCAAAGCCACTACCTGGGAGGAGGTCAAACAGATGGCAGCCACAAATGAATATCTTAAAGAAGCTTCCAAAAGCATTTTTCAGTTCAACACCGAAGAACAGATCCGCAAGATGTGCCTCGATCGTGAAGAATACTATCTGGATCTTAACCGGGACAAACAGACCGTCGCCGAACAGGATGCTGTCATTCGCGAGCTGAAAACCGCCGTTGCCCAACGGGACGACACCATCCGCACTTTGAAAGCCACCATCAACGTCCTGCAGTCCAATATCAATGAATTATATACCCTGGTTCCAAAAACGACTCCGTAAAAATGTGCTCCGGCCAGGCCGCTTTTATGTCCTGGCCGGATGATGAATCCACAGCACCTATTCTTCATAACGGATCATATCCTCCGTATACTTCCTGTCCATATCATGCCGTATCTTCCGGTTTGCAACACTGTCGAAGATGATCGAGAAATCGTAATCCTCCGGATACAGTTCTGCGGCCGCCACATGGAGCTTAACCCGCTTGTGATTGATCCAGATCTTTTTATCCGGCAGCTGTACTCTCAGAACGCCCTTTTCATTGATCGGCGCACATACGATACCGATCTTTTTGTCCGGATAGACCATCACGCTGTCACCCCGCTTATATTTCATGCTCAGGTCCGGACCGCCTTTTCCCTGACGTCTCTTCCTGATCCGGGCCGTGCCGCCTCTTCGTTCCCTGCTGTCTGCATGCTCCTCCGTCTGAAAATGATAGGTGCTGACCGCTTCCTCACCATAAGCAGCCGCTACGGCCGTCCGCAGCATATCATGGGGCATTCCCAGTCTGTCCGCAATATAGAAGGCGCAGCTCTCCCCCGCTTCCCCGATCACCATCTGGTAAGTGGGACTCAGTGTTTCCCTGTCAAAAGTCATCCGGGCATTGATCATGCCTTTCGTCTTCTCCGCATACTCCTTCACTTCCGGATAGTGGGTGGTCACGAGAAAGATCGCCCCGCTCTTTCTAAGCTCCTCTAAAATGGCAATGGCTATCCCCATGCCTTCCGCCGGATCCGTACCGGAGCCCAGCTCATCCATGATCACAAGGCTGTCCCGGTCTATTCCGCGCAGCACTTCCAGCACATTTTTGATATGCGCGGAAAAGGTGGAAAGATTCTCCGCAATGTCCTGTCCGTCCCCGATATCGCAAAGATACGCATTGCTCATGCAGATATCCGCTGCCTCACAGGTGACATGCAGCCCGCACTGCGCCATCATGCAGTTTAACATGACCGTCTTGACAGCCACCGTTTTTCCGCCTGTGTTGGGGCCCGTGATGACGATCCCCTGCACGTCTCCCTCTCCCACCGCAAACTGCAGGGGCACATTGACCGCTCTGTCCATCAGCGGATGTCTGGCATTTTTCAGGACAATCCTGCGCTCCGTGTTGACCGCTGGCTCTGTGGCTCCCAGATCAATGCTCAGTTTTCCTTTGGAAAAGATGAAATCCAGCCTTTCCAGCATGGAAATATTCTCACCCATCACAGGCGACACGGATGCGACCATTGCCGTCAGCGTATATAAGATCCGGTACACCTCATTTTCCTCGCCGATCTTCAACTGCTGCAGTTCCTCATAATATCGGGCAACGCCCGTCGGTTCGATAAAAAGCGTACTCCCCGTAGCCGACTTGTCGATCACGCTGCCTGACACCTTGAGTTTATATTCCTTTTTCACCGGAACACAGAGCCGCCCGTTGCGGAAAGTGCAGTATTGATCCGCCATATAAGCCTTATCGGCGCGCATGATCTGCTCGGCTTTCTGCTTCATCTGCTCTTCACACCGCTCGATCTGTCCCCGCAGCTGCGCCAGTTCTTTGGAGGCGTAGTCGTCCACCGCACCATTTCTGATCTGCCGGCAGATCTCCTCCCGCACATCCCCCGCCTCATCCAGATTCTCCTCGTAAAAGGCAATCGGATTGTCGTACATCTTCCCCCGGCCCAGATAATCCTTCAAACGCCTGACCGCAACCAAAACACGCTCTACGCGCTCCAGCTGATAAGGCGTAAGGCAGTCTCCCTTCTCTGCGGCCATCATGATCTCCTTGATCTCATCCACATTCTGCAGCGGCGGCGTTCCCAGCTTTTCGATCATCTCCCTGCTGTCTGTCGTGTCCCGCAGCTGCTTTTTCAACTCTCCCTCCGACAATATAAAAGTCGTCTCCGCGATCCGCTCTTTTGCCCTCTGCGTTACCGCAAGCTGTGACCATATTTCTTTTATTTTGTGAAATTCAATCTGTTTTTCTGTTTCCATTGTGTTTTTCCCTTTCTCAAAAATATATACCCTCAGGGTAGTCTGCCGCCTTACAGAAAGCATGTGTATTACCGCTCCCACGAAACAAAAAAAAGGCCATGGCTGCCAAAAATATCAACTGCCATGGTCTCCCGTAAGACAAAAAAACATGACCGTACAGCCATGCTCATTCCATCTACGAAACTATAAAAACAGATACCGCAATATAAAGCAATTGTAAGGCGAAAATGACGGGCCTTCCATAAAGTCTTCCCTGTATCACAACAGCTGCCGGCACCTGTTGTTCCGACAGTACGATACAGCTAAACCTTACGCTGAAAGTCCAACCTGCAATATTTACTTTGCACTTTTCTCCGTTACAATAACATTTAACATGCAATATCCTCCTGAAATCTGATTTTTCTAAATTATACACGCCTGTGCGGACGGTGTCAACTCTGTTTTTTGCCTGCTGCCGGATTAATCTGGCATTCATCTGACATATCTGGCATATGCCGGTCGAGCTGACCTGCCCCCTTGCGGTGCAACTGCAGTTTGCACCGGGGAAAATTATACCATGCGCAATTATGAAAAGCAATCTCCGTTCCAGCCGGGGTTGTGCAGCTGGCGTAATCAGCAAAAACAATTTCACAAAAAAACACCGCTTGACAAAAGAATAACACGGTGTTATATTTTAATCGTCAACACCATGTTATACATTAAGGAGGAGAAATATGCTACAGCAAATATCCGATGCCGAGCTTGAAATCATGAAAATCGTGTGGGGAAATCCGGACGAGGTGACGTTATTTCCCTATATCATGGACGAACTGGCAAAAAAAGGCCGGCCCTGCCAGAAGAATACCCTGATCGTGCTGCTTTCGCGGCTGATGAACAAGGGCTTTTTGAGCGCCCGGAAAATCGGGCGTCGTAACGAATACACCACGCTTGTTTCGGAAACGGAATATCAGACGGCGCAGACGAAAAACTTTCTGAATAAAATCTATGAAGGCAGCGCGAAAGGCCTGGTTTCCAATCTGATCATGGGCGACCTGCTGGCAGACGAAGAATATGAGGAATTGAAAAAGCTGCTGGAGAAAGGGAACAAGGAGTCATGAACACCGTTTTGAAAAGTTTCCTGTCCATGTCTTTTTCCGGCGGTCTGCTTATTCTGATCCTGCTCTTTGGGAAACGTTTTTTGAAAGACAGGATCAGTCGGCAGTGGCAGTATTACATCTGGCTTGTGGTTGTGCTGCGGCTGCTGCTCCCCTTCGGGCCACCGGTAAGCCTGCTGGGAGATGCCTATCAGGCTGTCGATCAGGCCTTCGCGCAGAACTCTCCTGCATCACTGCAACAGCCTCCGATGAACAATCCGGGAGACGTTTCTGACCATGCTGCCAGTATGAAGCAAGCGAAGGAAAATGCGGACAGCCCGACGGACGACCTGACAGCCTCTCATCCGCTGCAGGACATTACAACACTGCTGATCGATCATCGCTGGCTGGTCTGGCTGATCATTGCGCTGGGGCTGTTGATACGGAAAATAACAATCTATCAGAGTTTTATACGGTACATCAAAGCCGGATTGACCTCGGTTTCCGATATCGAAATGTTAGACCGTCTTTCCATGACGGCGCAGCAGACATCCGTAAAAAAGCCGGTTGAACTTTGTGTCAATCCATTGGTTTCTTCCCCGCTGCTGATTGGCTTTTTCCGTCCCTGCATTGTCCTGCCCTGTACGGACATTCCGAAAAAAGATTTTCAATATATCGTCCTGCATGAACTGACGCACTATAAACGGCGGGATATCTTTTATAAGTGGCTGGTGCAGATCACCGTCTGCCTGCATTGGTTTAACCCGCTTGTGTATCTTATGAGCCGGGAAATTACCGGGGCCTGCGAGTTTTCCTGTGATGAGGCTGTTCTTGCCAAAATGGGATGCGGCATCGCACAGGACTACGGAAAAACCCTGCTCGACGCCATGGCGGCAGTCGGGAAATACAAGGAAAAGCTGGGTGCTGTCACATTAAGCGAAAATAAACAGTTATTGAAAGAAAGGTTAGGTGCAATCATGAAATTTAAGACACCCTCTAAGAAAGTTAAAATTTTGACTGCTGTGCTGACGCTGTGCATCGTCATCGGAGCGTCCTTTGTCGGGATCTATACCGGAGGAGATGTTCAGGCCGCATCCCCCGACACGCCGCCGGACACGATCGACAGGCCATTACAGGCGAAACGGCAGCAAAACAACGGGCAGGAGGCTGCTTCACAGATAGAACAGTATTATAACGCCGACAGCGTTCCTCTGTTTCAGATCGCCTTCTCCCGGCTGGATGAAGAAACGCAGGACAAATGGCTGGACAGGATTTACACCGATGACAGGATTGCGTTTTGGGGCGCCGCGGTCGGTCTGCTGGAGGAGGACTGTGCCCTGATCCGGCGCTATGCAGAGAAAACCTATGCGGACGACAGCGTTTCCTGGTTTTCCGTATTGGCCATGCACATGAGCGAGGATACGCTGGAAGCCTGGCTGGACAAAGCTCTTGAGGATCAAAACCCGTCTTTCCAGTCCGTGCTGTTCAATGCTCTGGAACAGGACGATGAATCTGACAAACTGAGAGAAAAGCTGGAAAAAGAATGGGCCGCAGCACAGACGGCGGAATATGAAGCGGTAGGCGTTACGATGGACGGTATGGATTATTACTACCAGGGCCAGCTTGCCGGTATCTTTTTGGATATCCGCTCCAACAACTCCTTCTGCACGCTGCATACAAACCCAAAGGGAACCGTCAATCTCAAAATCGTCCGCAATGAAAAGAATGAGATCACAGGCGTCGCCTACATGACAGAATCGGAAGTGACAGAACTGATGGGAGACATGGAAGATCCCGACAATAACACCGATCCAGAAATCATCCCTGTGGATTTCAAGACCGTAATGGCAGGAGAACCCGTCTTCCTCGGGGATTATACCCTGTCTGTGGGGGATCGGATCCTGTATGACGTCTTCGCGGAAACAGGAAACAGGATACGGGTGTTTTTCGCAAAGGATGCGCCAAAAAAAGGGCAGAAAGACATGGTATACTACTGGGCCGCAAGCATCCTGCGGCAGCCGGGCGAGCCGCTGAAATGCACCGCAGATTTTACCGTTGAGCCTCCGGCAAAGTCCGGAACCTATAAACTATATCTTCAGGCCCCGGACGACAGTTTGGGGAATGTGAAAGGCCATATTTCGATTGCGCCTGCCGCGGTGCCTTAAACGCCTCAGGCCAATCCTCAGGCCTGCTTCGGGCAGCCGCTGCACCCACCGCATCCCGGCCGGTCCGCATCTTCCTCACATACGTTCCGGCTGTATGCTTCCCTCGGGCTTGTCAGCAGGCAGATCGCCTGCGCCGAGATCCCTGCGCCGGAGCCGGTGAAGCCAAGTCCTTCCTCGGTGGTGGCCTTCACATTCACCTGCTCTGTTTCAATCCCCAGCGCCTCCGCAATATTGACCCGCATCCGGTCGATGTGGGGGCGCATCTTCGGCGCCTGGGCAATGATCGTAGCGTCGATGTTTTCGATCAGGAAGCGGTTCTCCTCCAACAATTCCCCTACATGTCGTAACAGCTTAACGGAAGAGATTCCCTGATAGACAGGGTCGGTATCCGGAAAATGCTTGCCGATATCGCCAAGCGCCGCCGCTCCCAGCAGTGCATCCATAATGGCATGCAAAAGCACATCCGCATCCGAGTGCCCGAGCAGCCCCTTCTCATACGGTATCTCTATTCCGCCCATGATCAGCTTCCTCTCTGGCACCAGTTTATGAACGTCATACCCCATCCCGATTCTCATACGATCCCTATGCCTCCCTTTCTCCCGCATAAAAACTTTTCTTCATTATAAAAGTAAGCAGTCTGTCCGCCACCTCTTCCTTGCTCATGATCGGCAGCGTAAGCGTGTCCTCCTGCGTCAGCAGCGTCACCACATTGGTGTCCGTGCCAAAGCCGGCTCCTGTCTGCTTTAAGTTATTGGCCACGATCATATCGATCTTCTTCTTCTCCAGCTTCGCCCTGGAATTCTCCAGCATATGTTCGGTCTCCATGGAAAAGCCGCACAGAAACTGTCCCGGTCTGCGATGCGCGCCCAGCCAGGCCAGAATATCCTCCGTGCGCTCCAGCACAAGATTCATCTCGTCGTCCTTCTTCTTCAACTTCTCATCCGCTGTCACGGCCGGGCGATAGTCGGCCACCGCCGCTGCCTTGATGATGATGTCCTGCTCCTGTGCATCCGCCTTCACCGCCTGTGCCATATCCGCTGCAGACACCACCGGAACCATCCTGACGCCCATCGGGGGCTGTAAATTCACTTTTCCTGACACAAGTGTCACCTCTGCCCCGCGCAGCATTGCCTGTCTGGCTATGGCATACCCCATCTTGCCGGTGGAGTGGTTGCTGATATAGCGCACCGGATCAAGCTTCTCCTGTGTGGGTCCCGCCGTCACAAGCACCTTCCTGCCCGCCATATCCTTGGGCGTCAGGGCTTTTATGATATATTCATAGAGCACTTCCGGATCCGGCATCTTGCCCGCTCCCGTATCGCCGCAGGCCAGATATCCGTTGGCGGGATCAATCACCTCCATGCCGTACCGTTTCAGAATCTCAAGATTGTCCTGCACAACAGGATTCTGGTACATTCTGGTATTCATGGCCGGGGCCACGATCTTCGGACAGGTGCAGGCCAACAGCGTGGTGGTCAGCATATCGTCCGCAATCCCGTGGGCCGCCTTGGCGATCACATTGGCCGACGCCGGCGCTGTCAGGAAGACATCCGTCTGTCTGGCCAGCGACACATGCTCCACCTGAAACTCGAAGTTCCGGTCAAAAGTATCCACCAGACATTTGTTGCCCGTCAGCGACTCAAAAGTGATCGGATTGATAAAATTCGTGGCATTCTTCGTCATGATCACCGTCACATCCGCATGCTGCTTCATCAGCATACTGGCCAGCGATGCGATCTTGTAGGCGGCGATGCTGCCGGTCACGCCCAAAACAATATGTTTTCCTGCTAACATAAAGCACTCCTTCTCTCACACTCATCTACTTTGGTTTACATAATTCTATGTCCCGCCAAAAACGGCGGGACATCTGGTATTTATCTCGAACTTTTTTAAATGAAATACTTTTAAATCGAACTACTTTTCAAACAAATTGCTTTTTAAACACACTAATTCTCGACATTCTTTCTATATATGATGCCCAGTCCTCTTAACGTCAATTCATTGTCATACACGATCTTCCGCTTACAGTGCGGCACAATGCTTCCGGCCAGGCCTCCCGTCGCCACCACCGGCGCTTCATAACCGAGTTCCTCATAGATCCGTTCGATCATCCCGTCCAGACAAGCCGCCTGTCCCATCACGATACCGCTCTTCATACAGTCAATGGTATTCCTGCCTACTACCTTCTTAGGCGCTTCCAGACTGATGCGCGGCAGCTGGGAAGTCCTGTTGACCAACGAATCCAGCGAAACCTTGACGCCCGGCAGGATCATGCCGCCGATATAATTCTTCTTCTGATCGACTACGCTGATGGTGGTAGCCGTCCCCATATCGATCATGATAATGGGCGCGCCGTAATACTGCAGCCCCGCCACCGCGTTGACCACCAGATCGGAACCCAGCTGCCCCGGGTTATCCATCAGGATATTCAGGCCCGTTTTCAGGCCGGGTCCCACCAGCAGAGGCGTCTTATGAAACAATTTTTCCAGTGCGGACTTCACGATATTGTTAATCGGCGGCACCACCGAAGAAATGATACTACCGCTGATATCCTCCAGCCCGATATCATACAGGTCGAACAACGTCCTGAATTCCACCACATACTCCAGTTCCGTGTTGGAAAGGTTCGTGGAGACACGCTCCACGAAACAGACCCGTTCTCCGTCGATACATCCGATCACTATATTAGTATTTCCAATGTCGATTGCCAAGATCATATTCTGCCCTGCTTTCTATCATACATAAATCAGTTTATTTATGAATCGATTTTTAATAAATCAGTTTTTTACAAATCACTTTCGCTTCTCTATGATACCGTTCCCTTTACCGGGCTTCCGGCTGCCAATGGCGCTTTCTCATAGACCGGTTTTACCCTGGTCAGCGCAATGCCCACGCCTGCCACGATGATGGCCGCCACCACGGCTTCCACGACGCCGTTAAAAGTCACAACGCCCATGATCACATCCAGCACGGCTTCTCCGGCCACGCCCACCGCCTGCGCATAGGCATCCTTATATAAGACGAAAATGCCGCTCATCACAAAAAGCGTATTCGTGTAGGCTCCGGAAAGCCCCGCATAGGCCAGCGCGATATTCGCCGAACCCTTTTTTCTGCCGCTGATCGTCAGCACTGCCATAAGCGCACATCCTGCCGCGATACCTGCAACGGTGCACACCACAGCGCTCATAACGTCCGGCAGCAGCCGAATCAAAAATGCCCTCAGAGAAATACATAAGATCAAAGACGCCAGCCCGTTCACCAGAATCCTTCCTGTCTGCCCCTCGCCCTTTAAGGCTCTGCGGATCAGGATGTAAACAAAATACGGCACGATACCTACCAGAATCCTCGGCACAAAACAGATATACAGGCTCTTAAAGATACCCGAAACGCCGACTGCATTGTAGGCCAGTACCGGCGAAAACACAAATGCCGACGCCGTGGCCGCTTTGAACGTGTTGTTGATAAAGCTGGTCAAACCAAATACGAATCCCAAAAATGCACCTTTCTTCGGTCCAAGAAACAGCGCTCCCAGGATGACCGGGATATGAATAATCGTCGCGTTGATCACTACAAGCGGGATATATCCCAGCGGGGTGAATGCCATAATCACGATTATGGCGGTGAACAGTGCCGTCAGCACCAGTTCGTAGGTCTTTTCATTTTTCATGGTACAATTCCTCCTGTTATTATTCTCATTGGCGGCGGCCATCCAGCAGGACAGCCGCCATTCGAGATACAATACGGTGTCATCATACCACGTTGATAAATTTTTGACAATATTTTTTTAAAGATTCACTATAGTTTCCCTATAGCAACCAGGACTTTACCTTTGCCGCACCAATCGCGCCAAAATACAGGACCCAAATCTTCTGGCCGACGCGTACAAAATGCCTCCTGATCCCTCTGTTTATACCACTTTTAAGATACAGATCTGCGTCGCTTTCAGTTCGCCGGTCGATCTGTCGCCCCAGACTTCCACTGATCTGCCCTTTTCCAGATCCTGTGCTGTTGCTTCCTCCATCTCGAATTCGGCGCCGCCGTTGTAAATGGTCTTAATAGCAAATAACGTCTTCTCATCGTAAGTCACCGTGACCTTATCAAATTCGGAATCGTCCGCCCCGGGCGCTGGCGTAGCCATTACAGTCACCCCTCCGTCATCATCCGTACTTATCTCAGCCTCTACCACTGTCAGGCAGCCGTCCTGCAGTTCCTTGATGTCCCCTTCCAACGCAGGCGCACTGTCTTCCCAGGCGTCGGACGCACCCTGCACGTCCTCCTGTTCCTTCGGCGCATCGCCGTCCGCCCCGTCAGTATTGTCACCCGCAGGCAGTTCCGGCGAAAGATCATCCGCTGCCGCATTCAAATCGTCAGCGTCCGTCTGCCGCTCTTCCTGATTTACCGCCGGTTCATCCCCGCTGCAGGCACACAATGTAACGCTCATGGCGCACAGTATGCCGGTTACCAGTGTCATTTTTCTTAGTCCGTTCTTCATCTTGTCCTCCATTCCGTCGCATGGGATCCCGCATGACAGCAGAATCCCCATGCTTCCATTTACTGAAACCGACAGCTTTTCCATACTCTGTCCGATTTCTGAAATGGATTTTATCAGAACAGTCTCTAAGAAGACTCTAAAATATCTTAAGATATTATGAAGAAAACAGTCATTTCAGCCGTCCATGTCATCTTGTTAAGATTACTCTTGAAAGTCTTTCCGGACAGTGATACAATCGTGGAAATTTGAAAAGAAAGGCCACCCCCATGAATACAAAAGACAGGAAAACCACACAGACCTCTGCGCAGACAGCAGAAAACAAGATCACAGAAGGAGTCATCTGGAAACAGCTGCTCCTGTTTTTCTTCCCGATCTTATTCGGGACACTTTTCCAGCAGCTCTACAATGCGGCGGATGCCGTGATCGTGGGCCGTTTCGTGGGCAAAGAAGCGCTCTCGGCCGTGGGCGGCGGCACCGGTACGGTCATCAACCTGCTGGTGGGCTTTTTCGTCGGCTTATCCGGCGGCGCCAGCGTGGTGATCTCCCAATATTATGGCGCCAGGAAGGCGGAATTAGTAGAATATGCGGTACATACGGCTATAGCCTTTTGCATCCTCGGCGGCTTCGTACTGATGGTGGGCGGCATTCTGACCGCGCCGGCCATCCTCACTGCCATGGATACCCCCGCGGACGTGCTGGATCCGTCCATTCTCTATATCCGTATATATTATGTAGGAACCATCGGCAACCTGATCTATAATGTAGGCGCCGGTATCCTGCGGGCCGTGGGCGATTCCAGACGCCCGCTCTATTTCCTGATCGCGAGCTGCTTTGCCAACATCCTTTTGGATCTGCTGCTGATCGTATGCTTCGACCTGGGTGTGGCAGGCGCTGGCATCGCCACTATCTGCTCTCAGGCGCTGAGTGCGGTACTGGTGATCCTGGTGTTAGTCAGAGTAAAGGATATGCACAGACTCGATCTGCACAAAATCCGCATTGACCGCAAAATGCTGCACCGCATTGTCCAGATCGGCTTTCCCGCCGGCCTGCAGTCCGTCATGTACAGCCTTTCCAATATCATCATCCAGGCTGCCATCAACGGCCTGGGAACGGACACCGTGGCAGCCTGGACCGTATACGGCAAGATGGACGCCCTCTTCTGGATGACCATCAGTTCCTTTGGTATCGCTATCACCACCTTCGCAGGGCAAAACTACGGCGCGGGCAAGATGGAGCGGGTGCGTAAGGGTATCAGCACCTGTCTGGCCATGTGCTTTGCATCCACCATCGTGATCAGCATCCTGTTGAACATCGGCGGCTGCTTCCTGTACAGCCTCTTTACCTCCGATCCGGAAGTGTTGCGGATCGGCATGCAGATCGTTCACTTCCTCGTGCCTACCTTCTTCACCTATGTATGCGTGGAAGTGCTTTCCGGCGCCCTGCGCGGCGTGGGAGACTGCTGGATTCCAACGCTGATCTGCTTAAGCGGCATCTGCCTGATCCGTGTTCTTTGGATCATGCTGGCGGTGCCCCAACGACCGGACATCTACACCATGACCTTCAGCTATCCGCTCACCTGGACGATCACCAGCGTGCTCTTTATCGTGTACTATTGCTTTTTCAGCAAGATCAGGGTCTTCCGGCGCCGCCGTGAAAGCCTGTGATATCCTGTAACAGTTTAACCCGGAGCAGTTCGAACCTGTTCCGGGTTTTTATTTTGCAAAAAGATATTTTCACTTAACAACAACCAGATTAAGTTGTTGTTATTTTTATTTGGTGTATTGACTATAACAGTAAAGGTGATATAATGTACTTGTACATTAAGCACATTTAGGAGGCAGAGGTGATGAGCAGTGGAAATCATTATCAGTAACAATGCCAATAAACCAATTTATGAGCAAATCACATCACAAATCAAGGCAATGATAATGAGCGGAGAATTACAGGCAGGCGACGCAATCCCTTCCATGCGGGCTTTGGCAAAATCAATTCATGTAAGCGTTATTACAGTCCAAAAAGCCTATGAGGATTTACAGAGGGACGGATTTATCGAAACTACGGTTGGCAGAGGAAGTTTTGTGTCAGCGCAGAACAAAGAATTTTATCAGGAGGAACAACAGCGTATAGCCGAAGAACATTTACAGGCAGCCGCCGAAATAGGGAGAATGAGCAATATTTCTCTTGAAAAACTGACGGAATTATTAACTTTATTTTATCAGGAGGACGAATAACATGGAAAACATTTTAGAATTACAGCAGATATGTAAGTCTTTTCCAAAGTCAAATTTTATATTGGATAAACTCTCCTTTTCATTACCATATGGGTCTATTCTGGGCTTTGTTGGTGAAAACGGCGCAGGTAAAACTACCACGATTGGCTGTATTTTGAATACTGTCAGAAAAGACAGCGGTATGGTAAAACTGTTTGGAAAAGAAATGCGGGATACTGACACAGACATTCGGGAAAAAATCGGTGTGGTTTATGACGGAGATAATTTTCCGGGTTTTTGGTCGGCGAAACAATTATCCCAAGTCATGGAGGGAATTTATACGAAATGGGATAATGCCCTGTTTCAAAAATATTTAGAGGATTTTCATTTACCTGTCAAACAGAAAATCAAAAATTATTCCAGAGGAATGACAATGAAGCTGGCCATTGCAGTTGCCTTGTCGCACCACCCGCAATTATTGATCCTGGACGAAGCAACCAGTGGTTTAGACCCCATTATGCGCGATGAAATGCTGGACGTTTTTCTTGAATTTGTGCAGGAGGAAAGCCATTCCATCCTTTTATCTTCTCATATCACAAGTGATCTGGAAAAAGTTGCAGATTATATCACATTCATTCATAACGGCAAATTGATCCTGACCGCCTCAAAAAATGATCTGGTATATCATTACGCTGTTATGCGCTGCCGGGAAAGTCAGTTCCTCGCATTAGACCCCGGTGATATTATCGCTTACCGAAAACGGGATTTTCAGATTGATGTATTGGTTGATAACGGAAAAGAAGCACAGCGAAAATATAAAGACGCTGTTGTAGATCATGTTTCCGTTGATGAAATCATGTTGTTACTGGTAAAGGGGGAACGCGTATGAAAGGATTGCTTAAAAATAATTTTTTAACCGTTTATTCTAATGCGAAAGTTTTTTCGATTTTTATGCTTATATCAGGACTTTTCGTGATTGCAGTCATCAGCCAGACGCTTCTGATTGGTTATGTTCTGTTAAGCATGGTTGGCTTTTCCACAAATGCAATTACAAGCATAAAGAAAGAGTTCATTTCAAAATGGGGAAAATACAAATTAACTTTGCCCGTAAAGAGAGCTGCCATTGTTAAAAGCTATTTTATCAGTCAGCTGATATGGCTGCTCGTTGGAACACTATATGCCGGAATCGTTATCAGTTTATCATGGGCATTGCATGGCTGCCCTTATGACAATAGCATTGACGTAGTTTCCATATTTGCATTTGGAATCAGTGTAAGTATTTTTACAGGGGCATTTTTCTTTCCCCTGCTTTATCTGGGCGGCGAAGAAAGAAGTGATGTATTTCTAGTGATCAGTCTGCTTTGTGGAATTGGTACTGTATTAGGAATTATCAGTTTGCTTAATCTTTATTTAGCCCCTGGCATAACTACAATTCTATTAAGTGCGGCTGTTTTGCTTTTCAGTTCTTTGTTAATGTTCGCTTTATCCTATCCGTTGAGCGTAATTATTTATCACAAAAAAGAATACTGACTAAATAGATTATCTTTCCGGGCAGTGAGTTACAGTTCACGGCCAATGTCAGCAACCAGCCGAAAAGAAAGTCAGTTAGCGGGGGCAGCCCCGCGCCGGTAGGAACAAAAGAAGCATTGTATCAAAATCCAAAAGTTTAGATTTTGATACAATGCCGACTACTACGGAATCTCTCTCATTTATACGTCAATATTACATACAATAATACTCTGTAATTCGTATATCTTTTGTTTCATTAGCTCTACAAGTTCTGGCGGTTTTAAGACAGTTGCATTGTTTCCAAGCAGGATTTTCTATTGTGTATCCTACACGCCGTTGAAACTGGCATTCCGTGAGTGAATGTGGTATAATTTCTACGGTACAGACAGACCGAAAAATTGAAAGTTAACGCCGATGAAAATGAATGAAAGGAGAGAACACCTGTGCTCAATGCAGGAAGCAGGATCGTAAATAATTGGATATATCCTATTGACAAAGGCTATGTACTGATTGATACAGGGTATGAAAGCGGATTTGCACATTTTAAAAAGCAACTGGCAAAGATGCAAATAGCCCCTCAACAGATACGATATATTTT
>ERZ808044.740-NODE-740-length-27812-cov-6.708239_pt1 | contig 27812 bp, 19 predicted proteins | sample MGYA00380195_ERZ808044 | MGnify/ENA primary metagenome ERZ808044 (study PRJEB31490, sample SAMN06133423) | mouse gut metagenome | isolation source: Z7_2 | host: mice | place: China: Chengdu | collected 2015-05 ...
GGCGTAGCGGTGGCTACGTCTAGAAAATCCAACACGGCAGATGGGCGGATAGACAAGGAGGTTTGGCTGAATATAATGCAGATAGCACACTAGTATAATAAAAACCACCACCGCAAAGGAATATGTGAATAGTATGAAGCGATTTTTTAACACAAGCGCCGGCTGTCATCCAGATTTACACTATATGGTTAATCTATCCCAACGGCTTTTAAAAATCAAAGACATGGTAGATGCCGGACAGTATTTTACAATCACCAGAGCCAGACAATATGGGAAGACTTTGGAATATTGCCGCAGATTTTTTAGTCGATATGAGTTTTTCTGCAGCGGATATCTCAAGTATGCTGAAAGAATACGAAACCGATTATCATACGGGTATGAATATAGGGCAGATAGCAGAATTACTCTATGAATATACCGCAGGCTATCCCTATCTGGTATCCCGCTTGTGCAAGCTTTTGGATGAGCAGATTGCTGGAAGCGAAGAATTTCCCACCAAAAGTACAGCGTGGACCAAAGAAGGATTTCTGAAAGCAATCCGAAGCTTAATTTCAGAACCTAACACACTATTTGATTCATTGATTAACAAACTAGCTGACTATCCGGAATTAGATATCATGCTGCGGGACTTACTGTTTAAAGGGAGAGAGATCGCGTATGTAATCGGAATTCCTTCTATGGAGATGGCTCTAATGTTTGGATTTGCAAAAGTAGTGAATCATCAGCTCTTAATAGCAAACAGAATCTTTGAAATGTTGTTATATAATCTGTATCTTACATCACCAGAAATGCAGCAGAAACCGATTTATGACGCTGCCTCGCGGGATAAAAATCAGTTTATCAAAAATGGACGGTTGGACATGCAATTTGTACTGGAACGGTTTGTCAGACATTTTGACGACCTCTATGGAGATAAGGGACAAGAGTTCTACGAAGATGATGGACGACGCTATTTTATGCTATTCTTAAAACCGGTTATCAACGGACAGGGGAATTGTTATGTAGAAGCAGAGACAAGAAACAGAGAACGAACGGATCTGATTGTAGACTACCACGGAGAAAGATTTATCGTGGAAATCAAGCTCTGGCATGGTGCGGCAAGGCATACCCAGGGTGAAAAGCAGCTATCCGAATATCTTGAGCACTACCATTTGAAAAAAGGATACCTTCTGACTTTTAACTTCAACAAATCAAAAGAAATCGGCGTCAAGACAGTTGCCTTTGAAGATAAAATACTGATAGAGGCAGTCGTATAAAGTACATCAGATACAAACAAGAAAAGGGGATACGGCATAAACACAGACATTCTTTGCTATTTATACCGCACACCCTTTTCTCTTATCATATCCCACAGGCTAAACCTATCGGGCTTTGCACTTCATCTGACACGCGATCCCCTACCGTGCATATTTCTTAACAATACTCTCCATAGTATCCCATTTCTTCTCCATATCCGCCACCAGCTTAAACTGCGTCCTGCAACGGTCACGGTTATGGTCCTCTCTGTGAATCTTAAAATACCTGTCCCCCTGAAGATAATCAGTCAGGAAACGCATCCCACATTCAAACGTCATAACCTTCGCGCCCATAGGAAGCAGCTCAATCTCCCTGCTGGTCAGCCTTCCCGCGCAGCCCTCTATGAAGCCCTTTGTATACAGCTCATACAATTCCATATCACAGGACACTTTGGAAAGGTCTCTCTCATCCTCTGCCGCCGTACTCGCGCCGAAACGAATGGAATCCCCAAAGTCATTCATAGCAAGCCCTGGCATTACCGTATCTAAATCAATTACGCAGATTCCTTTGCCAGTCTTGTTGTCAATCATGATATTATTCAGCTTCGTATCATTGTGGGTTACACGAAGCGGCAGCTCGCCCTTGTCCTGAAGCTCTGAGAAATAATTGGCAACCTCCTCTCTGTCCAGAACGAACTGAATCTCATCCTTCACAGAAGCGGCTCTCCCCAATACATCTTCCTCCACCGCCTTCTTAAATACCTCAAACCTGGCTCTGGTATCGTGGAACCCAACAATCGTCTCATTCAGCGTATCAGCCGGATAATCCGCCAGCATACACTGGAAATTACCGAACGCAACCGCGCTCTGGTAGAAATGCTCTGGCTTCTCCACCACGTCATAGCTTGTGGCGTCTGTAATGAACTTATAAGAACGCCAGTATTCGCCGTAGGAATCCTTGTAGTAAGGCTTGCCGTCATAAGCGGGAATCACATTCAGCGTCTCCCTCTCCGGATCGCCGCCGTTTTTAATAATCTGCTCGCGCAGATATGCTGTTACCCCCATAACATTTTCCATCAATTCTACCGGCTGTGCAAATACATCCTTATTCATCTTCTGAAGGATTACCTTAATATTTCCCATACCGGAAATCTGAAATGTCAGAAGATATGTGTCGTTGATATGGCCGTTTCCATATGCGCAGCCTCTCATAAGCCTTCCGTTAAACTGAAAATTTCCAATCGCTTCCGCAATCTGAATCGGTGATGCTTCTCCCATTATGCTTCCTCCCATAAATGCTCTGGATAGAGCCCTTCTTCCTTCATCTTCTGAATAGCCGCCACAACCACCGGCTTATCCTCTTTATATGTTACACCATACCATTTGTCCGCGGACTTCAGCACCGCAACCGTGGCGCGTCCCTCCCCAAGAAGGTCGCTTACAACCGCCGGCAGGAAATACTCGCATTTCATTGGATTGCTCTTGATTCCCTTGTCCAGAAATGCCGGAAAGCGGTCTCGGATTTCTTTCAAAATGCTGTGTGTAAAGCCCCACATATTCATAGAAACAGTGGAGTCGCTGGCTACGGGCGTCCATGTCGCGCCGTCGTCCTCTGTAAATGCGATTCCGCCGTCGCGCTTTTCAATCTTGGTTCTCTCTGTAATGCCAACCAGCTCTCCGTCCTTGTTCATCTCACAGATGCCGCGCGCCACATGGCCGTTATCCGTAACAGTGTTGGAAAGGAGATAACCTACCATTGTGTAACGGTATTTGTCATCGTCCTGATGCGCCGCAAGGTAATCGTAGATTAACTGAAATGCTTCTCTGCCGTAATAATCGTCTGCGTTGATTACTGCAAACGGCCCGTGAACCTGGTCGATACAGCTAAGTACTGCATGAGCCGTTCCCCATGGCTTTACGCGGCCTTCCGGAACTGCATACCCTTCCGGAATATTGTCAATCTCCTGAAACGCATAGGAAACCTTCATATATTTTTCTACACGGTTGCCAATGGCCTCTCTGAAATCAGCTTCATTTTCCCGCTTGATAATGAAAATTACCTCCTCAAAACCTGCCTTCCTGGCGTCAAACAGGGAAAAATCCATGATAATGTGCCCTTCATTGTCCACCGGATCAATCTGCTTCAAACCTCCGTAACGGCTTCCCATTCCCGCCGCCATAATCACTAATACCGGTTTATCCATCTTTCTTACCTCCATATTCCTGATATCCGTATATTGTTGCTTCGTTTACATTTATTGTAGTACAAAGAGATAAGAAAATCTTTGTACTATACGATTCTTGATTTGCACAATCGGCTTTTATGCGGTAAAATAGAACCATAGCATACACCAATATGACAGAGGTACTAAACTATGGGTTACAACGGAATCATTTTTAAAAAATCCTTATCAATCAGCAAAATATACAGCATCCACTATTTTGAGTATATGAGTAATTTTTCTTTCGAGGGGGAGACTCACGATTTCTGGGAATTTGTCTGTGTAGACAAGGGTGAGGTGAACGTGACGGCAGGCGATGAGGTATCGGTTTTAAAACGGGGAGACATTGCATTTCACCAGCCAAATGAATTTCACAGCGTCCATGCGACAGGAAAGGTGGCGCCGAATCTTGTTGTCGTTTCCTTCCACTGTGAGGACGAAGCCATGTCATTTTTCCGCAAGAAAACCCTTAAGATTGACGAGACAGAGCGAAACCTTCTTGCCGATATCATTATTGAGGCAAGACGCTGCTTTGACTGCCGGCTGGACGACCCTTACCTTCAAAATATGCCCAGAAAAGAGCCGGAGTTGTTCGGCGCCGGACAGTTAATCTGCCTCTATTTAGAGCAGCTTTTGATTCACCTGATTCGCCGGTACTCCAATCCCCTTGCCGTTCCGAAGCAGATTGTGAAAACCGAGCCGCCTAAGTCTACCAAGAGCAAGAGCGACGCTGAGATTTTCAGCCGTGTGACCGACTACCTTGGGGTGCGCATCAATGCCGCGGTTACGATTGAACAGATTTGCAGGGATAATCTGGTGGGACGCTCTCAGCTTCAGAAGATTTTCAAGGAAAGGTGCGGACTTGGAATCATAGAATATTTTTCATTACTGAAAATCAATGCCGCCAAAGAAATGATTAGGACGGGACATCTGAATTTTACACAGATATCCGAACAGTTGGGATATTCTTCTATCCATTATTTTTCGAGGCAGTTCAAGAAATCAACAGGCATGACGCCCTCGGAATATGCTTTATCAATCAAGGCGATGGCAGATGGGAGTTTTTAACTCCCATAAGCAATCTTCGCCAACTCCTCTATCGTAGTGACCCCGTCTGCCACCAGCCGTACCCCGTTCTCTTTCAGGGTTCGCATCTGCTGGCGTTCTCTTGCATAACTCTCGATTTCCTCCATTGTCGCGTGGCTGCTAATCATCCGGCGCAGGGCGGCGTCAACGGTAAAGATTTCGTGTACCGCGATGCGTCCTCTGTAACCGGTGTTGTTGCACTGAGCACAGCCCCGCCCTCTCGACACGGTTTCTATATTTTCCCCAAGAAAAGCCCTTTCCTCCAAAGTCGTCTCCATCTCCTGGGCGCAATGAGGACATACCTTCCGCATAAGCCTCTGGGCAACGACGCCCACCAGTGAATTTGCCACCAGATACGTCTCTACCCCCATATCCTCCAGACGCACGATACTGGACGCCGCGCTGTTGGTATGTAAGGTGCTCAAAACCACATGGCCTGTGATTGCGGCGCGCACCGAAATTCCGGCAGTCTCTCCGTCTCGTGTCTCCCCTACCATAATCACATCTGGGTCCTGGCGCAGCAAGGCGCGAAGCCCCATTTCAAATGACAGGCCTGCCACCGGATTTACCTGCGTCTGGTTGATGCCAGGCACATTTTTCTCCACAGGATCCTCGATTGTGGAAATATTCAGCATCCTCCCTGACAGGTATTCCAGCACCATATATAAAGTGGTGGACTTTCCGCTTCCTGTGGGGCCTGTGATATAGATAATCCCATTGCTGCTGTTCAGCATTGGCAGGAATTTACTGTAACTGTCCTCATTCATACCGAACTGGTCCGGATAGTCCAACTGGCCGGAGGCGGTGAGCAGACGCAGCACCGCCTTTTCCCCGAACACGGTAGGCATGAGGGACACGCGGATATTGACGTATCCGCTTTCTGTCCTTACACGGAAATGCCCGTCCTGCGGGATTCGTTTCTCTGCAATGTCCAGATTTGCCATGATCTTGATTCGGGCAATCAAGGGCTGATGGACATTTCTCTGCAAAGCCACATACTCAAGAATCACGCCGTCAATCCTCATCCTTACCTTTGTCTGGCGCTCAAACGGCTCGATATGGATATCGCTGGCGTTACTTTTTATCGCCCGTTCGACAAGGCTGTTCAGCAGATGGATGATTGGCGCCTCCTCGTCCACATTTTCCAACTCCGTAAGGTCAAGGTCGTCAAAATTATCTGCCCCGAAACCGGCATTTGCCTCTGTCGCCGCCTGCTTTGCCCCTACCTCTGCAAAATAATAGGAGATTGCCTGACGCAGCGGTTTTTCTTCACTTAAGAGAATCTGTAAGTAACATCCTGTCTGCTGGCGCACTTCCTCCAGCGCAAAATAGTTCAGCGGGTCATTGGTCACCAGAACCATGGTGCGGTTTGTCACGCTCAATGGAAGAAAGAGGTTCTTCTCCGCCAGTTCTTTGTTTACCATGGCGACTGCCTCTAAGTCCACCTGCTGCGACGCGACGTCAACGATTTCCAACTCAAGCCTGCTTGCCAGAGCCTCCAATACCTGCTGCTCTGTCACAAAGTTCAGCTCTATTAGAATCTGCCCTACTCTCTTATCCCTGTGCTCTTTCTGGTAAGCAAGCGCCTCCTGCATCTGGCGGGCGTCTACATATCCTCTTTCTTCTAATATCTCCCCAATTCTTAGATTTGTCCTCAAGACCTTATTCCCCCTCCTGTCATTTATTTATGCATATAGACAGCCAGATCAAAAGTTACCTCCGGTTGTTCCACTACATTCCATTCTGTATCCAGATAGGTACGCTCACTCACATGCATGGTTCGTATCTGGATTGCCGGATAATTGTGTGCGATATCGTCTATAAACTGATATATCTGAATCGAGCTTCCCTGTAAAACCATCGTACAGTTGACAGTCAGGATATAGCCGTCTGCCTTATTTTCACCGCCGTCAGAGCTGTCTCCTGCATCGCCGCCTGAACCAGCCGTCAAATCTCCGTCTTCAGACTCATTTTCTGAACCGTCAGTACCAGCCTCCCCCGAAATCCTCCCATACAGGTAAGCCTCTGGTATCTCCGGCTGTGCCTCCCCGATTGACAGCGACACCGGAAACAACTCCGACTTCAAAGCCAGTCCTGTCAGCAGTTCATCTATCTGGCGGTTCTCCATCCGTTCATAATATTTTATGGAAATGCCGTCAAGCTCTCCTTCTCGTTCCACCAGCTTTTTCTCCAACTCAGGAATCCCGTCGATAGCCTCCTGCATTTCCTCTATCGTCCCATCCAATTCCTGGCTCTTAAGCCTGTTCTCCTGATACTGTTCAATTCCTGGCATAATCAAAAACCGAACCATCAGAAATACAATCAGGATACTGAACGTCAGCTTTAACAGCAGCATATCTTTATCTGTCAGCCTCATTGTACACCTCCCCCGTATACCCTGCCTTCCATTGTGCATGACAGCGACAGTGTATACCAGCCGTCTTCAAATGTATAACCTGTATAATCTACTGTATGGAACAGCCCTGTTTCCTGGAGCCGCAAAATATAGCCGGACACGTCAATCACCGCCGTACTGTTGGCGTCAAAGGTCAAAATCCCTGTCTCTACATCAAAATCTGTTATTAACAGTCCAATCTGGCTTCCTCCCACGCCCTCGATACTGCGCAGTACGCCTCCCGAAAATTCCGGATAAGCAGACAGATTCCGTTCTAACAGCTTCACAGAAGCGATTCCGTTTTCCACCTCTTTAAGCTGCGCCTCCAATTCCTGGGCTCTCTGGTAGGTCCCCTCCCGCTTGACGCTTTCAATCCAGTCCTGCTTAGAATGGTTCTTTGCAATGGCTATGTAATTTGCCACCCCTATTCCTCCGGCCAGTACAATACAAATCAGGAATATAATCCCTGGCATTACCAGATGCCCGAACAGCTTTTGGGTGTTCTCACCCTTTTCCTCAGCTTTCCTTCCGGCGCTGTTTAGGTCAATCTGCTTTTCCTTCCTTGTGCCGCGCATTAACGCGCCGATACAGGAAATCCAATCCGCCGCCGACTCCTGCCCTGGTACGGAAATCCTCCGGTCAATAACCATGGGCGACACCTCAAGCTTCAGGTTTTGGATTCCTTCCACGCTCACCTCAAAATCCTCGTCCGGACAGCCTGCATAGCAGACCTCGGTAATCGGCTCCTCCTGACTGCGTCCGGCATAGAACTGGATAATACCAGAGATACTTCTTACAATCTCTGTCCCAAAATCCAGAGTTCCAGGCTCACTGAACAGACGCGTCCGGCTGGAATAGAGATACTGCCCTTTCTGGCACAGGATACTCGTCATACTCCCTGACTCGAAGAAAAGATAGATTGCAGTCCTCTCATGAAAATGTTCCAGACATTGCATGAGCCTCAAATACCCTTCCATGGGAACCGTAATCCCGCTGACGCGAAGTCCTGTTTCCTTGCAAATGCGCAAAAAGTCTTCCAGATTCCCCTGCTCTGCGCCGCCCGCGCAGATATCCACTCCTATTTTCTTTTCTCTGCGGATAATGGAGTAGTCCGTGATTTCATTACGGAAATTCTCCTGTACCTCCCTTGCCGCCATTTCCGACAATTGTTTGCCTCTGCTGTCGGGAAGCTTTAGCACCCTGGTTACGCTTAAATTCGCAGGCAGTACCAGCCGCACCTGCTCAGGTCTGCGCCTTGCCGTCAGCCTCTCCAAAGCCTGCCTCCATCTGTCAAACGAATCTCCCTGTCCCTGCAGCTCGAATCGCTCTGCCTCTGTGATTGCCGGATATTTCCCTTCCCTGCCGGCTGCCGTCAAGATACAATCTTCTTGAAATACTATGACAGTCTGACTCATCTTTTCTCCCCTTCTTTCCTAAACTCCGTTCCACATATCCTCTCTATTCAAATATTGCTTTCTGCAACGAACCCTCAATAGACATACCTTCCTCTGAGTTTACGCTGAGCCTTCGATTGCCCCGTATGATTCGTAGATAGGAAGCATGACCGCGATAATGATAAAACCCACAACCACAGCCATCAGACAGATTAACACTGGCTCAAGCAGGGTCATCATGCGTTTTGTCGCCGCCTCTGCCTCCTCCTCCATAGTCATGGCAATAGAATCCAGCATCGTATCCAACCGCCCGCTTTCCTCACCAATCAATATGGTGCTTGCAAGCTTGCGCACAAGCCCGTCCACCTCCCGAAGCGCCTGCGAAAGCGGGACGCCGCTTCGCACCGTAACCGTAACCTGCTCAAACTGTTCCTCCACATATACATTTCCAATGGTCCTGCCCGCCGTCTTAATAGCCCCCACAATCGGCATACCGCTGGAATACAGGCTGCTTAGCGTCCGTGCAAAACGCGCGGTGTAAATAATCTTGTTAAGCCTCCCCACCACAGGCAAATGGACTTTCATGTAGTCAACGGCTCTGCGGATTTTATATATTTTAAAAATTATCCGAAGCATGACTGCAAGTACAAATACCACAAGCAATGCAATATACCACTGACGCACAAGAAAATCTGACGCACCCATCAGCCATTCCGTTACTGCCGGAAGGCTTTCCATCTGTGAAAACAGTTCGTCAAACTGGGGCAGGATGAAGGTCACAATCAAAATGACGACTGCCACGCACATCACCAGAAGAACCGCCGGATAAGTCATGGCTGACCTTACCTGATGCTTCAATCGGTTTTCCCTCTCATAGTGCAGGGAAAGCCGTTCCATCACAGCGTCAATATTTCCGCTTCCCTCTCCTGAACGAATCATTCCCATCATCAGCTCAGGAAAACATTTTTTCGTCTCCATGGCTTCCGCCAGACTGGTACCTTTCCTTAATTCAGCAAGCACCGACAGGTAGACCGACCTGGCATAAGCAGGCACCCCCTCCTCGTCGGCAATAATTTCCAAAGCGCGGACAATGCTGATTCCCGACGCCAGAAGCGTGGACAACTCCTTACAAAACTCCGAAAGCAGCTTGGAGGAAAATTTGCGGGCGCTTTTTGACGCCGTCACATCCTTTGCCTCCACCAAAAATAAACCCTGTTCCTTTAATTGCTGCTGTAAGGCGCTCTCTCCTGTGGCATCCATTGTCCCCCGCAGGTTCTTCCCCTCCATATTTTTCGCAAGATAACGAAATTGCGGCATGAAAACTCCCCTTTCTCTCAACTACCGATTACATTTGCCAGACTGACAGATACCAATTTAGCATCTGCTCTCCGTAAAGGAAGGATGCGGCAAGCCCGATTGCCAGAAACGGGCCGAACGCAAACCTATCCTTCCGCGTCATTTTTTTCCTTGCCAGCATCCAGATGCAATAGATTCCTCCTGACAAGATTCCTATAAAAATCGCCGGAAGCATTGCCCGCCAGCCAAGCAGCCAGCCGCTTGCAGCCATCAATTTGATATCCCCGCCGCCAAACGCCCCTGGAATCAAGAGCGCCAACAGCAGCATCGGTATCGACACGATCACGGCGCCAACCAGGCGTTCTGTCAGATCATGTTCTGGGAATACCCATATTGCCGCTATTCCCAAAAGTGCAATTAATATATGAAAACGATCATATATGATCTTTGTATTCCAATCAATAAATGCAACAACGGTCAGGATTCCCATATAGACAAATGCAATCCATCCTTTCAACGACAAAAATCCCGACTCTCCGCTGCCAAAGCACGCGCTGCACAGAGCAAACGCTATGCCGCCCAGACACTCTACCAGAAAATACTGCCCCGATATCCTCATCCCGCATCCAAGGCATTTTCCTCTTTGGACAAGGTAGCTGATGCACGGGATTAATTCTCCCGCGCTCAGCGTTCTGCCGCAGCCGGGGCAATGGCTGCGGCCATATACAAGATTCTCCCCTTTGGGGAGGCGATAGATTACTACTGTTAAAAAACTGAATATACAAGCCCCGAATATAAATCGGAACAAGTATAGCACTCCGATTAGAACTGTCAACATTGATTTACCCCACTAATGATTTGTAACTATTTTATCATGTACCTGAACATGAAACCAGTATGCCAAGGAACTGTAAAGATTAATTCTTTAGCAGTTCCTTAGGCTCAGAGGTCCGGATGAATTCCTGTTGGTAGAAAACCTCGTAGGTAAGCGGCTCTCTGCAATATGTTACCAAAAAATCTCCCTCCTGGTAGCAGAAACGCTGTACCTCGTAACCACTCTCATCCATTTGCAGTACCCAGAAATCTCCTGGTACTCTGCTGTCGGTAATGACCTGCCGCCAGGCTTCTTCTGTGACACCGCCGAAAGAGGCGGTGTCACGGAATGGTTTGCCGGAACCGTAATGCTCTGTGGCTGCCGTATCTAATGCCATCCTCAATGATTTGGCGTTGCCGAGAGCCACCTGGGCGTCTGCCCGACGCATGATGTAGAGAGTGCCGGGGATGGCTGCCACTATGACTGTAAGGACGAGCAGGAGGATGGATAGGTAACGGGAAAGCCATTTGGTGTTTTGTTTTTCATCTTCTGCTGTGGTTGTAAAAATGGTTTTAAGCATGAGTTGGTTCCTTTTAAGTGAACAAATTAGTTAAGCTCGTATTTTCCTTCTTTATTTGTCTTATCATACGTATAAGTACATGTTTTACCACCATCAGAATATACGAGGTTTGCAACTTTACCATCTTCAAACTCTAAATCAGTAGGTGTTTTAGGTGTCTCGGCCAAGTCTTGAACCTTACCACAAAAAGTTGCATCAGCAGTTGTAATCTTATTTCCCTTTGCATATTCTTCATCCCCTAATGTCTGAGCCGCCATTACACAAGACCTTGTCTCTGCGGTAATCTGTTTCTCCTTCGCCTTATCAATATACCCCGTCAACGCCGGAATCAACAATGCCGCCAATATTGCCAATATTACCAACACCACAATTAGTTCCACAAGTGTGAACCCCTTTTTCCTGTTTTTCTTCAAACTCCTCATCATTTCTTCGTTCTCCTTCTCTTTTCTTTTTGAGTCTCGTTTAATTAATAAGTTACATCTATAAATCCACACCCTGCGTTCCTTCCCGTCGTCCTGTCCGAGAATATCCCCAAAGGGTATGCAGGATGGATTTAACATTTTATGTCAAAGCTCTGCCTTATCGGCAGTCACCCTGTCCTGACGTTTTACGTCATACCGCAAATCCAGAACCACATTTTCCTTTACCACCAGCTCAGTCCTCTCCGCGTCATTGTAGAGCCTCACCTCCGCCTCAAGATAATCAACAACCCCGTCCTGCACCGTTCCCGCCGGATAGGAAAATATAATCTCCAAATAATTCCCCATGTAATATCCATCGGTAAATACACTGTTCACGGCTCTGGCAATGGGCTGTCCGGCGGCATCCTCATAGTGATACTTTGCATCCTTTTCGCGGACATAATATCTGGCGAACAGCCTTCCGGCAGGAACATCTCCAAGCTTCACCGTACTAAGAAGCTGGCTTCCCCTGTATACTCCCGTTTCGGGGCAGCCCTCTGTGGAAATCAGCATCACGTAGCCGTCCTCATTGACAAACTCCAAGCCCTGCCCGCTATCCACTCCCGTCTGGTCTGCAATTCCGTCATTTGCACCGCATTTCTCATAGATTTTCACATGTCCTGTCGCATCTAATGTCATCCCACGAAGCTCTTGTATGGTATTATCCAGAACAATCTGCGCATACTGTAACCTTTGTATCCGGACAAATATTTTCGCGGCAGGGCTTAAGATTCCCACCATCATTGTCATCATGATACTGAAAACCAGTAATGTGACAACCATCTCCACCAGGGTCATACCGGAGTTTCTGTGTTTTCTAAGCCTCTGTAATCCCCTCACGGGGTCTCACCTCCTGTACCTCCCTCGACAACAGAACCAAACATGTAAAACGTGGTGGTCTTTAACGTTCCATCCGCTTCCTGATAGGTTACCTCCTTCGAGCCTAACTCCACGGCAATGTTAAACAAAACTGCCCCCTCCGGTCCTGGCGTCTCGCCGTCCGCAGTCGTTGCCTTGAATGAATAGGTCTTATTCTCTGCACTGAAAACATAAGGGGAGGACTTCAGATTCCGGCAAATCTCCGCATTTGTCTCGCGAATCTGCTCACTCTTGTGCTGTGCATTTGTGCAAAATGAAATAGAGCCTTGCAGCGCTGCCATCATCATCAAAAAAATTACAGCGCTTACCATTACCTCCACCAATGACTCACCAGAATCAGATTTCATTCTACGCATCTTCCCTACTCCCTCCTGATATTGTTATCTCTTTGCATTACTCATGAGCATTTGCAAACTCACAGTGGATAATCTTGTCAGACTGGTATTCATACTGAATATTTCCCTTATCCCAGTCCACAACGTATTCCGGCCCCGACAGATACTCATGCCAACTGCCGTCCCATACAATATTTTTGCCGTTGTGCTGAAATCTCACCTCGTAGGTCGCCATCTGCCGATACACTGTGCTGAAGCTATATGAAACTCCGCCTATGTCTGCGGTCACCTCCACGGTAAAGATATATCGGGCAATTCCATTATTCAGGATATCATCAACACTCTGGTCTTTCACCAGTTCACCGGACATATCCACATCCTGATCCTGATTGGCTTCCTTATACATGACAACCTTAATCGTACCGTATTTCTCCGTATCCACTCCCTCCGGCAAAGCCGCCGTATAATGGAAAATAGTCTCGTCCGGATGGTCGGGGTCGTATTCCCCGTATCTTCCTTCGAGGAAATTATATGCATAGCGGTAAAAACTCTTTTCCGGCGCATTTTCCGGCTTATCATAGTCTGCTTTCAATTCCTGCTCTAGCACCTGGGCAAAGCTCTGGGCAAGGAGATAACTTCTCTCCTGCTCAAGCCGCCGGTTGGCGCGGGATAAAAGAAGGCCGGCTGTATAGAGCATGGCGAGGGCGAACGCCATCAATAAGGCTGATACGCAGACTACGATTACAAGCGTAGAACCATTTTTAGCTTTTACTCTATTCTCCCGCACCATTTCGCCCTCCTCTTTTTGATATATTAATATGGAAGAAACTCATACTTAAAATAATACTTCAAAGTCTCCTGAATTCGTGTAAGCCTCGCTCTGGCTTACGCCATCCGGCGTATTTACCGCCACATCCGAGGATAACAGCACTCTCTCTGTAATCTTAAGCCCGATATCAGACAGCTCTGTGCCGTTTAACGTAGTCAGGCTTTCAGCATCCGGCAGAATCAACGTATACTTAAGCCCGATTTGCTCATCCCACTCCACCTCAAGGTAAGTACCCAATGTCACCTTGTAGGCATATGGAATCTCGGCCTCTGTATAAACTCCGTTTTCATCCTTCGCCCAGTAGTCCTCTAACGCAAACACAAGGGGCTGGTTTTCTTCTGCGTCTACACGCTCCCAATATTCCACATCCTTGCCCTGCTGTTCGTCGAAAACTATGGTCTTTCTGTAAACAGCCACTCTCTCGTTGTTTTCATCTGTTTCCTCCACAATCCGATAGGTCTGCTCATCCGAAGTCTCGACTCTGTCTGTGTCTGGATTAAACGTCCTTGGCTTCAATGTAATATAGTAGGAATCCGCCCACTCTACATTCTGCCAGTGCAGAGCAATCCTGCTGGAATTCCAGGTTTCCGTCCCCAGAAGGTCCGGATTAGAGCCCGCCTCCAACGTAATCTCCCTCTCCTGGTTATCAACCGTTACCTCTGGCTGATTCAGTCTCACATACGGGAGACGAACAATCTCACTCGACGTCCATTTAGAACTAACCTGCCCGTTTCCTGAGGATATTCTGGTATACAGAAGCAGCCATTTGCCTGCGTGCTGTGCCGACAGTCCCCGGATTGTACCTCCGTAGGTGTTATTGCTGTCAGCCTCCATAGCAACGGGCGTCAGCTTCTCCCCGTCTGCTGTGGGATAAGTCGCCAACAGTCCTGGCACTCCTGTAACCCTTCCGGCCTCAATGTCCGCCTTGGACGCCTCCGCCATCTCCTTGCTTTCAAACACATATCCCTTGAACAGATAGCTGCTGTCACCTGTGGGAATACTGTCCGGCTCTGGCGTAATCTTGACGGTCAGCCGTCCTTCCTTCAGTTCATCCTCTGCCTGGAATTCCTCCACAGACACAGGGCTGGTCCGGTCATATTTCCATCCCATCTCCCAGGTTACCTTTGGCTCATGAATACGCTGCGGTATCGTTAAGTCGTAAGTGATTCCCTCCACGCTGTTGACATACTGCATACTGTCCTGCGCGGCCTGGGCCACAATGTAAATCAGCACTCTCTGTCCTGCATATTGTTCAAGGTTCAACTCCTTACGGTAAACCTCCACACCGCCATCCACCAGTACCGGATCATCCGGATTCAGCAGCACAGGCTCACCTGGCGTCAGAACACCGTCCTTTTCTTCATAACACCGTAAATAAATTCCATATGCGACACATCCTGTCTCATCCCGCACGCCGTCCGTCTTAATCGGCTCCCACTCTGCCGTATAGAACAGCTCGTCAGGGTTGGTATTCACCACGGAGGGCTGTTCAGGTCTTTTCAAACGCTGCTTCACCTGATAACGCTTCGTCGAGGTCAGCCCAATGGATGGGCTTGTGCCGGATGCATCACCCTTACGGGTTACGGTAAGCTCAACAAAGTCATATGTCCAATCCTCAGCCGTTTTTGTCATCTCATTTTCTGTCATTTCCTGCCCTGTCATAATGGACACCTTGTTTTCACCGCTGATTCCAACTAAAGATACCACATACCGGTTTCCATTCTGGTACTCGCCGTCTCCTTTATCCCATCGGAACGTATACTGCAACTGGTGCTCACCGTCGTATTCCGGCGTCAACTCCGTTTCCTCCATCAGATGAGGCGGAGGAGTAATCCAGTCGAATAACTTACCTGACGTCCACCTGTATTCTGCAAAATAGCGGTTGTCATTCTCATCTAGCACCGAGCTGTATTCATACCCCCATTCTGGAATGTACATCTGCGCACCGTCTATGTTCTGAGCTTCTGCACTCTTGATTGTATAAATATTCGCGTCCTTCTCCTGTACCGTGCGGTAGGTGTATACAGGACCTAAGCCGGACTGTGCATACCACACCCTGACTCTCAAATCCTTTGCCCCGAAAATATACTCCGGCAACTGGAAGTTCGCCACAGCCTTGCCGTTGGGCGCTGTCAGCATATCCTGGCTTGCAAGTACGGCGTTTTTCTCTTTTCCGCCGTTTCCCTCACCCCAGGTTCCCACAAGCTCGGCCCGATATACAGGCGGAGTCGTCACATTGCCCGAAGCCGACGTATCCAAAGTTACTGTGATTCCAAGATCTGTTACGCTTTCTCCGGAAACCGTGCAGGTTACTCTCGACCTCTGGTTCTGCTCGAACAGGGCAATCGACGGCTGATACCTGGGCATATATGCCGGAATCGGAACCATATTGGAATCCAAAACCTCTGCGTTCCCTGATACTGCCTGAATCAGTAATTGCTGTAATTCCTGAGCAGAAGTCAACTGTCCGTTTCCTTCCGGTATCAAATACCCCTCCGAATCCGGCCTGGTCATAACCGCCGCAGGCTGATCCATGAATTTTACGGCTATCCGGTAATCATTTTCCTGACTATAATCTTCTGCATTTACCAGCTTGAAACGATATTGATAGTTATCCGTTCCATTTGCCTGCTTCGTAAGCTCAATCCGGATTTTCGGCTCAGGCAAATGCCTGCCAAAAACCACATCACCGATTACCTCCTCTGACGGAAGAATCCTGGAATCCATGCTGTATGCCCGAAGTCTGATTCTCAAGGTACTTCCTTTTCGGATTTCCTGTTCTGTCAAATCCACGTCAAACTCCTCAGAAAAGAATTCAATCCTGTCCTTCACAAGCGTCTCGCTTCCGTCCTCATTCACTCTATATAATGCCCCGACATACTGGAACGGGTCTGTTCCAGCCGCAGGCGTCACCTGTATATGAAGCTTGCTCTCATCAATCCGAAGCTCTACCTTCTCCGGCTTTGGCATCTGGGTCAGATTTCCTCCCGTCTCTTTAATATAGAAGGAATTCCTCACATGAGTATCAAAATTACTTCCGGCGCCTACTACTTTATTAATGCCGTCATACTGCGTACCGTCCGCCGCGCCGTCAATCTCGAACAGGATTCGTCCCACTAACTGTCTCCCGTTATAGATGCTTCCATCCTCCTGAAGCTTAAGGTTATTTACGGATAAAGATTTCCCTTTCTCCAGATAAGCATAGTATTGCCTGCCGTCCTTTTTGATATAGTAGAGGACATTGGTTTCCACCCTCGGCAGATTACCAGAAACTTTGGAAATATCCGGCACAGTGTTCGTTCTTCCATTATTAAATAAGTAACTATTGCTGCCGTTCCTTCCGTCCAGGTAGTAATTCTCTGCGGCTTGAATCTGTCCTGCATTGTTCTGGTTACTCCCATTAACATAGGAAATAATAGGGTAGTACGGCTTATTATATCCGGCAATATCCACGGAATAGCAATCCCGAAGAATCGTATTCTGTGAGCCTGTTGTACCATACCGTTCCCCGAAAATACCGCCCACAAATTGAACCCCATTTAAAACTGATGCATAATTCCGGCATCTCTCAATCCGAAGGCTTATATTTCCCGTAGAGCTCACAATAGAGTTGTAATTCGGCTCGTTTGAGCAGGAAAAGAAGCCAACAATACCGGATGCCATAGAAGACGAATACACCTCGACGCCTGGGCCGTTGACACAATCCAACACTTGAATCGTATATCTCTGTCCGTTTTGCGCGTTCCCCGTCTTATACGCCGTAATATTTCCCAGGATTCCTGCACTGTCGTTTGCGCAGTTGGCGTTGTTTTTTCCGGTTCTTCCATAAATATTTCCAAAATTCTTACAACTGATAATGTTGTATTCATTTTCTTCATAGGCATGGTAGAGCTGCGCAACAATACCGCCCGCTGCACCTAACCATCCCTGCTGATAGGTGGTCTGCAAATTACCGTAGTTCTGACAGTTTTCTATTGTGCCTCCGGTTCCCGTCCACTGGCCTAAAATTCCTCCTGAATAGTGGGTTCTCAGACAGTAAATGGTTCCATAATTGATGCAATTTTCTAGTTTCCAGCCGCTTAAGGTGGTATTGTTCTGGTTTCCAATGATGCCTCCCGCGAAACGGTCAGTAACCCCAACCCTAAGCTCACGCCCTACAAACGCCTGATTCAGCAGAAATGACAGGTCATGCCCTGATTCATTCATGCCGATGATTCCTCCGGTTCCCACTCCGATGGCATTGGATTTGTTGTTCAGATACCAATTTCCGGTTGCGCAGTAGTCGATAGCCCCTGTATTGAAAGCTGTAATTCCTCCCACATTGCCGTTGGTTGACATAATCAGGGACAATTTTCTTCCCGAATTTACATTGTTCTGTGTTCCGGTATACTTTAAAGTTTCTATTGAAACATTATTTATGCCGTTCCATTCCACATACCTGGAATCCGCGGAAATATTTCCTGCCTTTGCAGCGTCCGCCAACTCCTGTACGCTTCCCACTCTGCCATCTCCCGTAAGCATCAGCCCTGTCGCCGCCTCATCTCCGGACAGCTCAATGCTTCCTCCATTGTAGCCAACGATACCGCCCGCCATTCCGCTTCCTGTATCTATGGTGTTACTCTTTCCGCCAATCACACATCCTCTGACCTCGCCAGAGCTTCCGTTTTTACCTGCAATTCCGCCCACATGGGAGGACAGCGCCTCCTTTTCTTTTGCCGAGCTGGTGCTTGTGGCCGTATAGATTCCCGTAATACTGAAGGTGAAATCCTCCACCTTACAGTTTTCAAGTATCCCGTAATTATCTCCGATAATTCCTCCGTAGCAATTACCCGCCGCAGTACTGTCTGCCGCCTCTTTCATTACTCCATTTGAGTAAATGCAGTTCTTAACAACCGCGCCCTGCTGATTCTCTCCGGCGATTCCTCCCAGATACCCGTAATTGTAGAAGCCCTCAAACTTTACGCCCTGGACTTTGATACCGGAAATATTTCCTCCTGCCTCGTTTCGTCCTGCCACGCCTCCTATGGTCAGATTTCCAGAGGAGAGCTTAATCTGGGGTATACTCGTAATTTCTTCTACTTCATTGCCTGTCGGCAAATGGCCAATCGTTCCTCGGTTTACTCCGGCGATTCCTCCGGCGGTTTGCGCTTCTCCCTCCAAAATGACATTATCATACAATGTGCTGTTCTGAATCTCTGCATTTTCATGGTTTATGGCGCATACGGCGCCGATTTCCTTAGTCCCACGGCTTGTGAGCGCCGCTGTCTTTTGATTGACTCCTGAGTATCCCACAAAGCAGCCTGTAATCGTCCCGTAATTCTCTGCCGCAATTCCTCCGGCATAACCCTGGTCACTCTTTACGCTGCCCTGATTCTCACATTCTTCAAGACGGACGCCTGCCTGGTTCACTGCCACAATTCCGCCTGCCGGCCCGCGGCCTGCCGTTACCTCAGTACTTCGGTTTCTTGCCCTCCTGATATCTCCCTGCGCTTCTCCTGCAATTCCTCCGGCATAGCCATTAAGCGCATAGACTCTGCCGGCCTCGCATACCAGATAACCGGAATTCTTTCCGTCCGGTGACACTGAGCGTATACTGCCTGCATTGATTCCCACAATACCGCCCACTTTGCTGCCTCCGGTGACAGTTACTTGGGAATTCACGGCTACCACCTCGTCTGCCGCCCATGCCGACAGGGATAAGACCTCGACCTCCTTCTTATTTACGCCGGCGATTCCGCCGATTCCTTCGCCTCCGGTTCCGATAACGCTTCGGCTGCCTGTAAATGTATCCTCTGCGGCCTGTATCCTTCCGCCGTTGTATCCGGCGATTCCTCCTGCATAATTCCCTGCCGCGGTTATATTTGCCCTGCTGTGATTATCCTTAACAACACCGCCAAGCATGTTATAGCCTACAATACCGCCCACATAGCTGTTTCCGGCAATCGTTCTCCCTGAGCGTGTGCTGCAATTCGCAATCGTTCCTGATGTATAGTCTCTCCAAATGCGTCCGTTTACGTCGGTGTATGAGCTTACCGCCGCGCTGTCTGACCTGACGTTAAGCCCCGCAATTCCTCCGATATAGTCAAGCCCTGCATTCCCAAAGTTATCAGACAGCTCGCAGTTAAAAATGCCGCCGGAGTTAAAGCTCACGATACCGCCAAGCCCTATAAAGCCGTTCATGCTTCCGGAATTGGTACAATAATCAATAATCTGATTTTCCTGATTGGCGCTTATAATTCCACCCACCATGGATACCCGTTCATCCCGTTCAAGCTCTGAGGCAGCGTTTGCCATGCCCTCGTATGTCAGATACGCCTTCAAAGAAACACCGTCTGACAGGCCTCTGTCCGGCCCAGAGGCTTTGGTAATGTTTCCTGCATTCTTACAGTTTTTCAGAATCAGCCGGCTGTTCTTCTCACAATAGCCTACGACACCGCCCGTATAGAGCCAGGACTTAATCGGGACATTATTATTCGTACCGCCGTTCATGGACACAGTCAGACGGTAAGGATTATCAGATTCCAAAACATTGGAGGGAAGATTTTCCCCGAAGCCATCTTCATTTATCTCTGGAAGAACCGAGGACAGATTCCCTGCCCCATCAGCGCCGCTTACGGTTGCCAGCAGATAATCATGGATGGAAATACCTCCCAACTGCCCCTGGGTGTAGGTTCTGTGATATCCAATCACGCCTCCCACAAACGCGTCCCCCGTGATACTGCCAAGGCGGTTATCCGTCCGAAAACCATTCATCTGGATATCCGACTCTGACTGTACGTATTCTGTGGTATGGTCAACCATATCTACCACGTTTGCACCGATACAGCCGCCTACATAGTAAGCGCCCGTAACGCTGGTTGGCTTTACCTCCAACTCATTTTTTAAAACCCCCGCAGACGCGTTCAGTCCGATACAGCCGCCTACGGCCTTACCGAAGCCCTGGATACGTCCTCCAATCAGGGTATAATTTTCGTTCAAATCCTCGCCCAGATTCCCGTGTATGTCATTAAAGCCAATCATGCCTCCAACAAAATGCCTGCCAACTACAAGGCTGGCAACAGACTTCACGGTAACGCTGCCGGAATCGCTGAAATTAATCTTTCCGTCATTATAGCCTGCCATTCCGCCCACACAGTCACCCGTGTCAGCCTTCCAGGTATTTACTACCATGCGGTAAACAGACTGGTCGTAGTCTGACAGATAGCTTGCACAGTCCTCCAAAACTCCGTACTGGCCGTTATACCCGACAATTCCGCCGATATACCGTCCGTATCCTGCCGCAACTCCCTGGTTGACACAGTTTAATATAGTAGAAACAGCGCCCTGTTCTCCTTCATTTTTTCCTACAATGCCGCCCACATAGTTATTTCCGATTACATAGCCGGCATTTGTTGTGACAGTGATGGAGTCGTTTCCCTTAATCGCATGTCTTAAATCATTGGAAAAGCCGCCTGCAATTCCTCCCACATAATCAGAGCCTAAGATATAGCCGCCCTTCTTCGTGCTACATCCCACAATCTGGCTGCTGTTTCCGTAACCAATGATACCGCCCACATACTGGCCCAGAAGCATTTCTTCTCTCTTGCTGATATCATAACGCTCACTGTCTAAACGGCCAGAGGCGCTATACGATGTCTCAATCCAGGAATTGTTTCCATATCCCAGGATTCCTCCGAAATACCGTCCTTCTATCTCCTGCGGCAGATTGGTTTTCGAGCTGCACAGTACCAAACCGTCGTTGCTTGAGTCTATAAGATCAGCCGCACCGGAAGAAGCTGGCGATTGGTAGTTTCCGTCCAGATGCCCGCCGATTCCTCCTGTAAAGAGATTCCCCGTCACGTCTGCGTGGTTCTCACAGCCTTCTGCCTCCACGTTTTTTCCTATACTGGCATAACCGAAAATACCGCCGATTCCGTAAGGGTACCGGCTTGCCTGTTCCTCCACATTGGCCCCGCCGCTAACAGGCTTCGGCTTCGGAAGCCTCCCTGTCACAGAACCGTTCATTGTAAGCCCGTTTATCTGAGGTATGGAGGATGCGCCAGAACCAGCCAAAGCTGACAGAGTACCGTCGTCTTCCTTCTTCGCAAGTACCCCAACGATTCCGCCGATTCCGCAAGGCTTCTCACCGTTGCCAACGCCTGCCATGCCGTTCTCCTGCCGGTCAGCAAGCAGCACCTCTACCGTCTTGGCTTCCTTCCTCGTCCATTGAACCGTAATATCATTAAGGCTCCCTTGACTTCTGCCGCAGAGGATTCCTACTCCGGATAAATTTTGGAAGTTTCCGGCGTTTTCCCCTGTATCATCCAGGTGCAGTACAGGGTTCTTCAGCGTTAATCCGCTGATACTGCCTTCAACCTCGCTGAATATCCCAAGATATTCTGTGTATGGCTTCTCCTGGCCGGAATTCTTATAAATCTTGCCGATTACATCGTCCCCTGGCATAGAGGCTGCGCCCAACTTTATGTTTGACAAAAGCGTTCCCGCGCCGCCTCCCGCCAACGTCTGCCCTTTGTTAAGCATTTCTATGGACGGGAAATCCAACGCCAAAGAATCGTCCGTACTCTTGACCGGTTTCCACCGAATCGTCTTCACCGACCTGCCGTCAGGCGTCTCACCCTCCATGGCTGTTGTCTCTGCCAGATCAAACAATCCTGTTCCGGCTGCCGTCCAGTCCATATTCCGGCTGTCCAGCCTGAATATCGCTTCTTCGTCACAATATCGTATATTTGACAGATGCCGGAATCGGGTAAGCTTCGCCTCCAGACTGCCGCCACTTGCCCTCTCTGTACTGGCAAACAGGGTATTCTCCACATTGGAGGTCACAGGGCTGCTTGCATGGTATTCCCTCGCATCCTGCTCCATGTTCTGATAGGTCGGCTGCACCTCAATCTCTGCACAAATATCCTGAGGCCGCGCCAACTGCGCAAGCTCTGGTATCTCGCTTCCGGCCTTTGAAAGCCCTGCATATCTTGTAATGCTGGTGCTGTACTCCCTAAGCAGCGCTAAACCGTCGTCTCCCACACTCAGGCTGTCCGGTGTTTCTGCCTTAAGGCTCTCCATAAGCTCTGCTGACATCATAGCGTCAAGCACCAGTGAAAATCTTCCGTTTTGGCCTGTTTCCTGATATGTAAGGGGAAACGCCCACTCTCCAAGGTCTTTGTTCTTTCCTGTCGCTGCGTCCTCCTGGCCCTCAAGCTTCAGGTGCACCATAGTATTTCCGGCTTTCCCAAAGCCTTTTTTGCTAAGCTCTGACCGATCAATCACTGTGGAGAACAACTTCTCTCCCTTTGCCTTATCTCCTACCTTTTTATAGAATGTAATGTGGAATTCTACATCGCGGTTATCATGTCTGGAATTACTGGACCAGTTCAAGGACAATGTCTCGCTGTTCACCAGATTGATTGCCGTAACCTTAAGCCTGACTGGTTTTAACTCCACCACATTCGTGACGTCCTCCACAGAGTAATAGCCCAGAAGCCGGTCCCTGCGGTTGTCATAGCTGCGGTTATCCCCTGCCGCCGTGATGTTCAGAACCTCATCATCATCTCCGTCGTATGCCAGGCTGTCGCACCGTGTCGCATAGAATGCAGAATACACCTGACCCGTCTCAATATCAATCTCAATGGTAATGGAGGCGTCAAGGAAATCCTTATCATAGGAATTGTCCTCAAGAAGCTGATGTACCAGCTCGCCCGAACCTCTATTGGCTTCTCCACTTTCGTTATTGCCTAAGGTAATAGCGTAAATGCGCCCTTTCAGCTTATCCTTTCTGGAATCGTCAAATGTATCGTTGCGTTTTCCCTCACGCACCACCTCTTTGCGGAAATCCTTCCATTTCCCCGAAGTGCGATACCAGGTCAACTCCGACTCCGCCGCCAGATATATAGTTTTGGCATTCGCTTCATTTTCCCGAAATTCTGCCAGTTTTATATATTTCATAGCAAATGGAATCGCAACCGCCGCAACGATGGCCAGAATAACCAGCACCACCACCAGCTCGGTTAATGTAAATCCCTTTTTGCTGTTTTTCTCCATAAATATTCACCTTACAATTTATTTTCTATTGTATCCGGCTCTTGTGCAAATGCCGCCGCCATCTCTCTTGTAATCTTTCCCTCTCGGTACAACTGAATGATTGCGTCGTCCATGGCAATCATTCCCAGTCTGCGGTTGGTCTGCATGATACTCCCAATCTGGTGCGTCTTTCCCTCTCTGACCAGATTGCGGATTGCCAGATTCGCGTGAAGCACCTCAAACGCCGCGACCCTTCCTCTGCCGTCTGCCCTTGGTATCAACTGCTGTGAAATCACCGCTTCAAGTACATTTGCCAACTGAACGCGAATCTGCTGCTGCTGATGGGGCGGGAATACATCAATCACACGGTCAATCGTGCTTGCCGCGCCAATGGTATGAAGGGTGGACAGTACCAGATGTCCGGTCTCTGCCGCCGTAATCGCAACACTGATTGTCTCATAGTCGCGCATCTCCCCCACCAGTATGACGTCAGGATCTTCGCGGAGGGCAGCCCGCAGCGCGTTGGCATAGCTCTGGGTATCAAGACCAATCTCCCTCTGGTTCACCATGGATCTCTTGTGCTGGTGAATATATTCAATCGGATCCTCCAGCGTGATTACGTGTGCGTCTCGGAAGGTATTTACCTTGTCAATGATTGCCGCCAGAGTCGTTGACTTGCCGCTGCCCGTTGGTCCGGTCACGAGCACCAGCCCTCTCTTGCGCTCATACAGGTCTATGATAGAGCCTGGCACTCCCAACTCCTCCGGAGACGGAATATTCTCTGATACCAGACGGAATGCCATTGCCACATCACTTTGCTGCCGAAATACGTTGACACGGTAACGCCCCTGACCTGGAATCGAGAAGGACATGTCATATTCTCCCTTCTCCTCAAAGATACGCATCTGCTCGTCGCTCATGATACTTTTGGCAATCTCCATGGTATCCTCTGCCGTCATTTTATCAAACGGAAGCGACGTCAGGCTTCCGTTCTGCCGCATCTTCGGCGGTATTCCTGTCGTAATATGTACGTCGCTTGCACCCGCCCACGCTGCATGAGTTAATATTTCTTCTATCTTCTGCATATAATATTCTCCTGTTCCTGGTCGATTTTGCGGATATTATAGCAGAAAAATAAGTAATATAATAAGATTCAACACAATCTGCACTTTTTTCGGTATACTTCGCACCAGACAAAAAATTTTTTCCATAAAAAAGGCCGCCCAAGCGGGCAGCCTCTTTCATCTCTTTTCACAATAATATTTAAAATAATGTTCCCGCAACGGCTGGTACGAGCCTCTTGGCAGGTGGATGCTCATTTCTGTATCCATCACCAATTTGCGTGAATTCAGATTAACAATATACTCCATATTCACAATATATGAAGCCCCAACCTTTACAAATTCCGGATACTCAGACAACATTCCGAAGATTTCTGTCATCGTCATGTTCAGCAGCACTTCTTCCCCATCCGTCAAATGCATCTTCTGTTTCTTGCCCTGAGCCTCACAGAATACAATCCTGTCAACTGCGACCCGACTTAGCCTCCCCTCTGTCCGCAGCACCAGGTACCGCATTCTCTCCCGCCTGCTTTCCTCCAGCACACGGTCCAATAACTGGAATAATTCCTCCTCATCGACAGGCTTTACCAAATATTGGACGGCTTGCACTCGGTACGCCTCAAGTGCATGGTCCAGAGAAGAAGTGATAAAAACAATCTGACTCTTACTTCCCATACTGCGAAGCTCTCTCGCAGCTTCTATCCCGAACTCCTTTCGCAGATAGATATCCATCAATAGCAAATCCGGCTCATAGCCCTCCTCCCTGACTCTTAAGAGCAATGCTTCTGCGCTTATAAAGCACTCTATCTCTAACTCACAATCCGTCCGCTGCTCCTGGTAAGTTTCCAGCATGTCTTTTATCTTCTCCAGATGTACAGCTTCATCATCGCAAATTGCAACTGTGTACAACCTCTACCACTCCCCTATCAAAAGAACTGTATATACAGTTTCTTGCCAATTTTTATATATTATACACAAATATATTCAATTCTACCAGAGGGTATTTGATACACATACATATTTGCTAATATTTTTACAATTCTCCATATTTTTCTATACACAACACACAAAATACGTTTTCTTTCTTAATTCACTCTTTACAAATCGCTCTTTGCGTGTATAATAAATTACATCAAACGAAGGCGTTTTCTTCTATCGAAGGAGACGCCTTTTTTTGTATCTTTATCCAGGCCAGACAAATGGCAAAACACATTTTTTTAAGGAGGGAAATGCCATGAAAAAGCTTGAAATTATCATTCAGCCGGAAAAGCTTGAGGACTTAAAGTCAATCCTAGACGAAAACAGTGTCAACGGATTAATGATCAGCAATGTAATGGGCTACGGAAATCAAAAAGGGCACAAAAAGGTGTACCGCGGTGCAGAATACAATGTGAACCTGCTGCCAAAGGTTAAGGTGGAAACCGTAATCGAGCCGGACGCAGCCGAGGCGCTGATTGAAAAAATTGTTTCAGAAATACGTACCGGAAGGTATGGAGACGGTAAAATCTTTGTATACGAGGTAGAGGACGCAGTCCGTATCCGTACCGGAGAAAGAGGCGCGGACGCTCTGTAAAAACCAAATAAGGAGGAATCATCTATGGATTTAACAGCTTTAATTTCAGGCGGAATGGATACTGCCGAAGCCGCCGGTCTGCTTATGAATATAATGTGGACAATGCTTGGCGCATTTCTGGTGTATTTTATGCAGGCAGGGTTTGCCATGTGTGAGGCAGGCTTTACCAGGGCAAAAAACACGGGAAATATCCTAATGAAAAATATGATGGATTTCGTTCTCGGAAGCCTGTTCTTCTTCATGTTTGGCTTCGCAATCATGCACGGGGTTGACTGGCATGGGGTAATTGGAATCAAGGGATTTTTTAATCCTTCTGCCCTGGCAGACGCGGACGGAATGTTCAACGGGCTTCCTGCCGGAGTGTTCATGATCTTCCACACCGTCTTCTGTGCAACTGCGGCGACCATCGTATCCGGCTCAATGGCGGAACGTACCAAATTCGTTGCCTATTTAGCTTACAGCGCTGCTATCAGCATTTTCATCTATCCGGTATCCGGACATTGGATTTGGGGCGGCGGCTTCCTGTCACGGCTTGGCTTCCACGATTTTGCCGGTTCCACAGCCGTACATATGGTGGGCGGTATCTGTGCCCTGGTTGGCGCAAAAATTCTTGGCCCCCGTATCGGGAAATACGGTAAAGACGGGCAGGCAAAGGCGATTCCCGGACACAACCTTCCCATTGCCGCCCTTGGAGTATTCATTCTCTGGTTCTGCTGGTTCGGCTTCAACTGCGGCTCTACAACTGCCGCTGCCACAAGCCTCGGACATATCGCCATGACCACAAACCTTGCCGCTGCTGCCGCCACTCTGCTTGCAATGATTGTAACCTGGGTACGGTATGGTAAGCCTGATGTGTCCATGACCTTCAACGGCTCGCTTGCCGGCCTTGTTGCGATTACTGCCGGCTGCGACGTGGTGAATGAATGGGAGGCGATTATAATAGGTACTATCGCCGGAATTCTGGTGGTGTTCTCAGTGGAATTCTTTGACCAGAAGGTTAAAATTGACGACCCTGTGGGCGCTATCAGTGTACACGGCGTCTGCGGTGCAGTCGGAACTCTCCTGACTGGCGTGTTTGGAGAAGGATGCAGCTTCGGCACTCAGGTAATCGGCGTCGCCGCTACTGCTGCTTATGTGTTTGTGATGGCGGTTGTGGTATTTACTGTGATTAATAAGACTATTGGCCTTCGGGTGACAAGGGACGAGGAAATCGACGGGCTTGACGTGCATGAACATGGATCCTCCGCTTATGCGGATTTTAACTTCAGGATATAATAAAACTGTCCCATTTTTGTCTCATTTTTAAAAAATAAAAATCCCAAATGCCCTTATCTCAAAGGCTTTGGGATTTTTATTTGATGCGGATGACAGGACTTGAACCTGCACGGGAAGCCCACTAGATCCTAAGTCTAGCGCGTCTGCCAATTCCGCCACATCCGCATAAATGCCATCTAAGGAATCGCTTCCAAAGACGGCACTATTACCTGAGCGTGCGGGGATTCGAACCCCGGACAACTTGATTAAAAGTCAAGTGCTCTACCACCTGAGCTACACGCCCATAAACTGGGCTAGTTGGATTCGAACCAACGAATGCAGGAGTCAAAGTCCTGTGCCTTACCGCTTGGCGATAGCCCAATA
>ERZ808044.741-NODE-741-length-27717-cov-12.174928_pt1 | contig 27717 bp, 21 predicted proteins | sample MGYA00380195_ERZ808044 | MGnify/ENA primary metagenome ERZ808044 (study PRJEB31490, sample SAMN06133423) | mouse gut metagenome | isolation source: Z7_2 | host: mice | place: China: Chengdu | collected 2015-05 ...
AGGCTACCACCCTGTCATGGGTACTTTCCGTAGATGTATTGTAACACGAAGATATATGAATGGCAATTAGTTCTTTAAATTTGTTTGCAGGTATCACGATACTCGCCCGAAATCCAGTATTCATCAAATAATTAGAGCCATTTTAGAGCCAACAGGCATAAAGCAATCCCGGAAACGCCCATTTTATCAGCATTTCCGGGATTTTATCCGTTACTCAAACTCGGCGTGTTCTTTGCTATTCTTAACTATATTTGTTTAAGTTTTGTGCAAATACACGCCCTTATTTACTCCAATTACACCATTTATTCTGGCTTGCTGATTTTCTGTTGCCAAAATGTTGCCACATATACATTATACACAACCCACAAGACAAAGCAAATATTTTTCTTCCATTACATTACAATTATATTAATTAACTCAAATCTTTGTTCTATATGGATTATATAATATAACCTCATTAAACATTTTTTTCGTTTCCTCTGTTAATGATTGATACTTTATATATAATTTCATATACTTTTCTCTTGTTTTCTTTGAAACTTTACATTTTAATAGCAATGTATCAAATTCACTTTCTGATAATGCAGACAATAAATTAGTATAATCAGCATGCTTAATATATAATTGAAGATAAAATGCGTTTCCATATCCCAAACGAAATCTTGACTTAATATAGCGTTTCCGCTCCTCCTCCGGAAGTTCTTTAAGTTCTTTTCTATTAATTACTTGCTCCAATTCTGGAAGTTCTTCTAAGAAAGATTTTATAATTCGTAATTTTGCATTATTTCCATATGTTTCTATAATTTGTCGAATAAAAGAACCATGTCCTGTAAACAACAACTTCAACGTACTGATGTTGGCTTCCTTTAATGCGTCCTCGTCCAATTCCAGTTTATTGCCCTTGCCGATAGTGATTCCCACCTTTGAAAGCAGATTTCCGGCTTTATCTGTTATTCCTGTCAACCACGTTGCATTGCGAAGCACATTTTTTGTATCAGAATCGCCCGCCTGTCCTACTACAGAATTATAATCATCAACAAAAGATTTTACCGCTTTTGTTATAGCTGTCCAGTCATAATCCTCTACTTCGTTTTCCTCCCCTGTTTTTTCGTCCTTTTTCTTAATCTTCTTTTTTTCCCAAAGGGAAGAATTGTTTAGAGCGTCCGCAGATTTTTTAAGTGAATCCGCACTTGACCGCATAAGCGTTAGCTTTTGTGCGCTATCGCCCGACATTGAAGCATTTTCTGCGTCCTGTTTTGCATAATATGCTTTCAACAGTTTTCCATAACTTCCGTTTTTAATGGAAGCATAATCTGAAAGCAGGTTGCCAGAAGAATTGACAGTTCCACCCATAAGGGCAGAGAAATCATAACCCGTATCATAATTTACATAAGCAGCATAATGAACCACCCCGCCGCAAGCAGCGGGGTATCCTATCCTAGCTTCTTTTTCCAAAACGCCGCAAGCGGCGGGGAATTAACCCGATAATAGATTAAAATTAACCGCTGACATAGGCTCACCTCCTATAAACAAATATCCACTGACGCATAGGCTGTCGCTTGTTGTGTTGTGGCTGTGGTTGGGGCTGCTGTACCCTTTGAAGCGGAAACATTTGATTGTTCATTTGCACTTTCTGAACCTGCCCCAGTTTCTTTCTGTGTATCTGCGCCGGACACCTTTTCGTCTGATCCTTTTTCCTTTGTATTTGTAGCTTTTTCGTCCTTGCTTGCTGTCTTTGCGGCTTCCTCCATTGTCTTGTTTGCGTCTGCCAAAGTAGAAATCTGTGATGAAGTCGCAGCCTGCGCTTTCTGTTCCAGTTCCGCAATTTCCTCTTTCTTGGCTTCTACATTTCCTCCTCCCTGCTTGACTTCTGCTTTCAGAACATTCGCCCTGCCTTCCAGATTTGTTGCCACACTACCCTGTACTTTTGCCTGCTTGATAGACGTATCCACAGAAAGCATTGCTGTCATGCTTGCCTGTGAAAGTCCGCTGCTTCCCATAGCCTTCCGTCTGGAAGATCAGGTGCTTTTCCATTTCGTTCAGTTCCATGTGAATCTCCTTTCTCCTGAAAATGGATATGAAAAAAGGGCGTCCACCTATAAAAGTGAAACGCCCACAGCAATCAGCGGCCAGGCAATACACCGGATCGCTGGCGTTATTAAATTTTGTCGTTAATGAAACAGCCTCCTTTTTTCGATATTTTTCTCGTCAGATTTCAACTTGGAAAAGGAATTGAATAAATGACGGCAAACGCTCAAACCCCTTGAAAATAAAGGCTTTTTCCGTTTGTCGTTATTATACCGTAACGGCACTCACACGCCAGTATGCTGATTGACCTGGGTGCGAATCCTTTGATGATCGCTGAGCGTTTAGGCCATGAAGATGTGAAAATGACGATGAATACCTATTCACACCTTTTCAAATCACATCAGAAGGAAATTATTGAAAAACTCGAAAAAATCAAATTTTAGTATCAAAATAGTATCATAGAAAGAGGGTGGTTACCGTTTTATATGGTTTCCACCCTCTTTTAATTCCATAAAAACATTATGAAAAGATTGTAAACTCCCCATATTCTGTAGTATACTTTGAATAATGATGGTTATGCCCCAAAAGGCATATTTATCTAAGAAAATAATAGCGGCAGAAGAGGAACAGCAAATGAAAATTGGATTTGATAATGAAAAATATCTTAAGATGCAGTCAGAACATATCCGTGAACGAATTGAACAGTTCGGCCAGAAATTATACCTGGAATTCGGCGGCAAGTTATTCGATGATTTCCATGCTTCCCGTGTTCTTCCAGGCTTCCAGCCCGACAGCAAACTGCGTATGTTAAAGCAGCTCTCCGATCAGGCCGAGATCATTATCGCCATAAGTGCAGAAGATATCGAGAAGAATAAGATCCGCGGGGATCTGGGCATCACCTATGACTCAGACGTCCTTCGCCTGATCTCGGCCTACCAGGCCCAGGGCTTATATGTCGGAAGCGTCGTGATCACCAAATACAGCGGTCAGGAAAGCGCCGTGCTCTTTAAGACCCGCCTGGAGAAGCTTGGTATCCGTGTATACCGCCACTATGTGATTCCCGGCTACCCCTCCAACGTCCCTTATATCGTAAGCGATGAAGGCTACGGCAAGAACGACTATATCGAGACCTCACGCCCTCTGGCCGTTGTCACTGCGCCCGGACCCGGAAGCGGCAAGATGGCGGTCTGCCTCTCCCAGCTGTATCAGGAACATAAGAAGGGGATTTCTGCCGGTTACGCCAAGTTTGAAACCTTTCCAGTCTGGAATATTCCGCTGAAGCATCCGGTAAACCTGGCGTACGAAGCCGCCACCGCAGACCTCAACGACATCAATATGATCGACCCGTTCCATCTGGAGGCCTACGGCGAGACTACTGTAAATTATAACCGGGACGTTGAGATCTTTCCTGTGTTAAAAGCCATGTTCCAGCAGATTTACGGGGAAAGCCCCTACAAATCTCCCACAGATATGGGGGTAAATATGGCCGGTAACTGTATCTGCGACGATGAAGCCTGCAAAGCCGCTTCCTGCCAGGAGATCCTCAGACGGTATTACAATTCTCTGCAGCGTCTTCTTTTTGGGACATGCTCTGATACAGAAGTCATGAAGATCGAGATGCTCATGAACCAGGCGCAGATCACCGTACATGACCGCCCTGTCGTAGATGCCGCTCTGGCACGCGCCAGGGAGACGAACGGGCCGGCAGCCGCACTCCAGCTCCATGACGGGCGTATTATCACCGGAAAAACTTCGAATCTTCTGGGAGCCTCCGCCGCCCTTCTGTTAAATGCATTGAAAGAGCTGGCCCAAATTGAACATAAACGCCACGTGATCTCCCCGAACGCCATCGAACCGATCCAGAAGCTGAAGACACTCTATCAGGGAAGCAAGAATCCAAGACTTCACACCGACGAAGTCCTGATCGCCCTGTCGGTCAGCGCCGCGACGGATCCTACGGCCAAGCTTGCGCTCGATCAGCTTCCCAAATTAAGAGGCTGTCAGGCGCATACCTCTGTGATGGTCGGCTCCGTAGATATGAAACAATTTAAAAAATTATCGATCCAGGCAACTTTCGAAGCGAAATACGAAAAAAATCCTGTATTTTTCAACGAGATGGGTGTATAATTCATAGGTATTTTTTACCGAAGGAGGGTACTATGGCAGTAAAATATGTATTTGTGACAGGCGGTGTTGTTTCAGGATTAGGAAAGGGAATTACAGCGGCATCACTTGGCCGGCTTTTGAAGGCAAGAGGTTATACCGTTACCATGCAGAAATTCGATCCATATATCAATATTGATCCGGGAACTATGAACCCGGTCCAGCACGGGGAAGTCTTCGTGACCGATGACGGTGCGGAAACAGATCTGGATCTGGGACATTACGAACGGTTTATTGACGAGAGTCTGAGCAAGAATTCCAACGTCACAACCGGGAAAATCTACTGGTCTGTTCTGCAGAAGGAACGCCGGGGGGATTTCGGCGGCGGAACCGTCCAGGTGATTCCGCATATCACCAACGAGATCAAAGATCGTTTCTACCGCAATCCTGCCGCAGAGCATACGGAGATTGCCATTATTGAGGTCGGCGGAACCGTCGGCGATATCGAGAGCCAGCCTTTTCTCGAAGCAATCCGTCAATTTCAACATGAAAAGGGCCACGACAACGTGATTCTGATCCATGTTACCCTGATTCCTTATCTGCGTGCTTCTCAGGAAATGAAAACAAAACCTACTCAGGCAAGCGTGAAAGATCTGCAGGGAATGGGAATCTGGCCGGATATCCTGGTATGCCGTTCCGAATACCCTCTGGATCAGGGGATTAAGGATAAGATTGCCCTCTTCTGTAATGTGCCGGCTAACCGCGTACTGCAGAATCTGGATGTAGAATACTTATATGAGGCTCCTCTTGCTATGGAGGAAGAAAACCTGGCAGGGGTTGTCTGCGAATGCCTTCATCTTGACTGCCCAAAACCTGATCTTAAGGACTGGATAGAGATGGTAGATTACCTGAAGCATCCGACAACCGAGATCACCGTCGCCCTGGTCGGCAAATACATTCAGTTGCACGATGCATATATCAGCGTCGTAGAAGCCCTGAAGCACGGCGGTATCTTCAGCCATGCGACCGTCAATATCAAGTGGATTGATTCTGAAACTGTTACTCCTGAGAATGTGGCAGAGCAGATGAAGGATGTCAGCGGAATCCTGGTTCCCGGAGGCTTTGGTTCCCGGGGAATCGACGGCAAGCTTGCCGCCATCCACTATGCACGTACAAACGGCGTTCCTTTCCTTGGCTTATGCCTTGGCATGCAGCTTGCTATCGTTGAGTTTGCAAGAAATGTACTGGGATATAACGATGCCCACAGCGCAGAACTAGATCCTAATACCACTCATCCGGTCATTCATATCCTTCCGGAACAGATCGGAATAGAAAATATCGGCGGCACCTTAAGACTCGGCGCCTACCCTTGTGTATTAGACGAGACTTCCAGGGCATATCAGATGTACGGCAAAAAAGAAATCAGCGAACGCCACCGTCACCGTTACGAGGTGAACAACGATTTCCGCGAGAAACTTACCGAGCATGGAATGAAGCTCTCCGGCCTCTCACCGGACGGCAAGATCGTGGAGATGATCGAGATTCCGTCTCACCCCTGGTTTATCGCAACCCAGGCGCACCCGGAATTAAAGTCCCGGCCAAACCGGCCCCATCCGCTGTTTCGAGGATTCATCGAAGCGGCTTTGGCATATCGGGATAAGTTCCGCAGCTGATTTTTCTGTATACAATGACACAGCCATCCTGTTTTATACTCCATATAATGATACAGCCATCCTGCTCCATATTCCAGAAGGCAGAATGGCTGTTTTTTATCTGTTGTCTCAATCAGGAATCGGCCAGCCGCTCTCTCACGCATTTAAGCGCCTCCGCCACCACCTGATGCATATCATAATACCGATACATACCCAGACGCCCGCCAAAGATCACATGCTCTTCTTTCTCGGCAAGCTTCCCGTATTTCTCATACAAACCATTATTCTTTTCGTCATTCATCGGATAATAAGGCTCGTCCCCCTTCGTCCATGCGGCCGGATATTCTCTTGTGATCACGGTCTTTGGATTTGCCGGGATACCTGTATTCCCATACCCTCCCTGGCATCCATATTCAAAATGCTTGTGCTCGATGATTCGCGTATAAGGTATCTCATATTCCGTATAATTGACTACCGCGTTTCCCTGGTAATTCTCTACAGGAAGTGTCTCCGTCTCAAACCTTAAGCTTCTGTATTCCAGTTCCCCATAGCAATACTCATAATAAGCATCAATCATTCCCGTAAATACAATATCTTCTGCCTCAGCCGCCAGCTTCTCACGGTTCTTAAGGAAATCCGTACAAAGCCGCACCTCAATACCCTCAAGCATCTTCTCAATCATCTGTGTATAACCGCCCACCGGAATGCCCTGGTATTTATCGTTAAAGTAATTATTATCATATACAAACCGCACCGGGAGCCTGCGGATAATAAAGCTTGGGAGCTCGGTCGCGCGCTTGCCCCACTGCTTTTCCGTGTAACCCTTCACCAGTTTCTCATAGATATCACGCCCGACAAGAGAGATCGCCTGCTCTTCCAGATTCTTAGGCTCCGTAATCCCCGCCTCGCGAATCTGCCTCTCTATGACTTTCTTCGCCTCTGCGGGCGTGCTGACTCCCCACATCTTACTGAAAGTGTTCATATTAAACGGAAGATTATACAGCTCATCTTTATACCTTGCCACCGGGCTGTTGGTATATCGGTTAAACTCCGCAAACTGCTGCACATAGTCCCACACTGCCTGATCCGATGTATGGAAGATATGAGCTCCGTACTGATGCACCTGAATTCCTTCCGTCTCCTTTGTGTAAATATTGCCGCCGATATGGTCACGCCGGTCAATCACCAACACTTTCTTCCCGGCCTTTCGGGCTTCATATGCGAAAATCGAGCCAAATAAACCGGCTCCTACTATCAGATAATCATACTTCATCTATACTTTTCCTCCATCTTCCATTTCATAAACGGCCGCTGCCGCCAAACTGCCATCTTGCATTACTTCCCTTTTCCGTTCTGGTCACTACTAATTTGCGCTCGATCTGTTCCTTTAATTCATTTACATGAGAGATAATGCCCACCAGCCGCTCCCGATCTGCAAGCTCCGTAAGGACGCGGACCGCCTGTTCCCTCGCCTTATCGTCCAGAGAGCCAAAGCCCTCGTCTACAAACATAGTATCCAGACGGACCGCCCCTGCCGTATTCTGCACAATGTCCGCCAGTCCAAGCGCCATGGACAGGGATGCCATGAAGGCTTCTCCTCCTGACAGAGTCTTTACATCTCTGACTGAGCCGCTGGCCATATGATAGACATCCAGATCCAGCCCCGCCTGTCCCTGGCTTCCAAGATCTTTTATCTTGCGGCACTGGAGAATGAACTCATTGGATGTCATCTTAACCAGCCTCTTATTGGCCGCACGGATGATCTGTCTGAAATACTGTCTCTGTACATAAGTTTCAAAATCCAGCTTCACCGTACCGCTTAAATTACCGTTGGCGGTCCTGCTTAGATTCCCCGTAATCTCATACTGCTTCTGCAATTCTTGATTCTTTTCCAAATGATGTCTCAATCCGTCCCGTGCCTCACGGTTCTTTTGGTTGGCGCTGTAAAGCCGCATGTACTCTGCCTGCTTCTCATTCTGGTTTTGAACCGCTATCTTAAGCTCTTCTTCAAGTTTTCCAATGTCAATCCTCTCTTTGCCTGCAATCTGCTCTGTAAGCGACCGTCTGCTTCCGGATACCTCATTGACCTGTACATAATAATCGCGGATCTCTGTCTCCATTCTCTCCGTCTCGTCAGAAGACAGCTTTCCTTCCTGATACGCTGTCTCCGACTCGAATCCCTGTCTTTGAAGCGCTTTCTCATAGGCAGACCTGCGGATTTTCACCTCTTCCTCATACTGCCTGAATGTCTCCATACTGTTGTTTCGATGCCCCTCAAGTCTTTGCTTCTCTTTTACAGATTTATTCTCCTTAAGCTTTGCCTGCTCATAATCTGCTCTGGCGGCTTCAAGTCTGCTCTCCAATTGCTTTTGATGTTCTTTAGCCTGCTCTAGAGACGGCAGCGGAAGACTCTCACTTTTTGCCTGTATCTCTGATTCCAGGCGTTTCTCTTCCATCAGAAGCCCGGCGTATACCTCTTCCCCCTGCTCATAAATGACCTTCTGCTCCTCAATCTTCTTGTCAATCTCCTGCCCTTCCCCGCCTGCACGCCGGAAAATCTCCGTCTCTTCCTGAAGCTTTTCAATTTCTTTGCACATCTCATCTATGGCCCACCGGTTATCTGTTACGGCTTCCTGAATCAGAACTCTAACCGTACATTCTTCATCTTCCGTCTTCAGCGCCGCGCTTTCGCCAAGAATCCTCTCATATTCCCTTCCAAATGCCTCTTCCTTTGCCCGGCATCTGGCTGCCTGCTCTTTTAAGGCCGTGCCGGAATGTTCCCTTTTTTCTTCTTCCTTATTCCTTTTCTTCTTCGCTTTCTCCACATCCTGCTGGGTGGGTGCTTCCCGGGGCAGACTGCAGATATCGGGGTGTTCAAGGGAACCGCACACCGGGCAGGGCTGGCCGTCTTCTAACCGGCTCGCAAGAATTCCTGCCTGCCCGTCCAAAAATGCCAGATATTTCTCTTCATAATGATGAAGCGCCCTTAGATAAGAGATCTGATCACATTCCGCCTGTTCTTCACGAACCTTCCATTCCTCTCTGTCTTCACACAGCTCTTCCCACTGATCCGACAGGCTGCCAAGCTCCTTGTCCCTTAATCTCCTCTGTTCCTCCAAAAGCCGCAGCTTTTCTAACCGGCCCGGACTGTCTTCATAAGCTTCCCGTATCTCCTTAATCTTCTCCTGCTTGATTCTCAGCGCATCCAACCCGTTCTTTCGTGCCTTCTGTTCCTTCCGGCTCTCATTACACTTCTTCTTTGCCGTCTTATAACATGCCTTTAGCTGCTCGATCTGCTCATACCGCGACAGCGCATCCTGGATTCTGATCAGTTCCGTCTTGCATTCCTTCTCCTGCACGATTAACTCCGCTTCCTTTTGCGCCATTACCTCTCTGCACGTCTCTACTTCCGTCTCCATAACGACCAGCTTTCTGTTAAGCTCTTCAAGGCTCTTCTCACTTCTTCTGACGGATTCTCTCACCTGCTTCAAGCCGGCTTCCTCAATACGGACCTGCTCCGCCCGTTTGGCAATTTTAAGCCTCTTTTCCTTCTCCTGTACTGCATCCTTCTTCGCTGTGAGTCTCTCTTCCTTCTCCTTCACCTGCTCTAACGCGTCAAACAGGCGATTCCAGGCTTCTCCTCTGCTCTTCCTTCCGTTCAGTTCTTCAATAATTTTCTGACATACATCTGCTTCCTTCTTCTTCTCTCTCTCACGTGCATTTCCCTCACGAATCATCTCCTCTAACAGCTCTGTCGCTTCTTCATAAGGAATCACCTGACAGCTTTTGTATCTCTCCCACTGCTCTTTACCGGACGGTTCTCCGATATACTCTACACGTTCGATCTCCCGCCTCGCATCCTTCAGATTATCTTCCAGCTCCTCGCATAGCCTTCCCGCACACTGCTTTAATTCCTCCTGCACGCGGTAATATATTCTGGTCTGGAATATCTTCGTAAAGATCCGCTTACGCTCCTTCGACTCGGCGTGAAGCAGCCGAAGGAAGTCCCCCTGCGCGATCATGGCGATCTGGGTAAACTGCATCGCATCCATTCCCATGATCTCTGTGATCTTCTGATCCGTCTCCCGCTTCTTCCCCCGGAATACATTTCCGTCCGGTAGAATCAGCTCCACTCCCGACGCTTCCTTCACATATCTTGGTGAGCCGTCCGCATGCCGTCTCTTACCCAGACGCAGATACTCCGGATTGCGGCGGACGGTGTAGAGCTTCTCCCTGTAGACAAAAGTAAACTCCACATAAGTATCCACCTCCTCCGGTGCGTATTGGCTGCGCATCATATTGCCGTCTCTCTTCCCGCCGCTTGTCTGATCGTACAGGGCGTAAGTAATCGCATCAAATACCGTCGTCTTACCTGCACCTGTATCCCCGGTGATCAGAAACAGCCCCTGCTGCACATCCGAGAAGTCAATGACCGTTTTCCCTGCATAGGATCCAAATGCCGACATCTCCAGTCTGACTGGCTTCATTACCGTCCCCCCTTATATCGATTCGCCAAGAACACGTTCAAAGATTCCCTGCATCACGTCCGTCTCCTGTTCACCTGGCATCCTTCCCTGCATCTCATAAAAGAATTCAGCAAAATTCTCCATCGGGTCCTTCATGCTTAATTCCTCGTCTAACTCTTTGAGTTTATTCCTGGTTCTTGCGTTATCCACTCGCACCTCGAGAACATGCGAAAATACTTTCTCCAGCCGATCCTTCGGCCTGTAGGGATCTACCTCATCCGTCAGGGTTATACTGACATAATCATTTCGCTCCTCTTCCTGCGCCTGGCTTATGATATCCTCAAGATTTCCGACCTTCTTCTTCACATCCCGCAATGGGTGAAGGGGCAGGAGCTCTATCCTAGGCGCCTCTCCCTTCTCTCTTAAGGTTACCACTGTAAGGGTCTTTTCCTGCCGGCATTCGCTTACCGAATATTTCAGAAGCGTTCCGCAGTAACGGATATACGGAACTCCCACGTTCTGAGGACTGTGCATATGGCCTAACGCTACATAATCAAAATCTGCCACCGCACCGGCCGCTACATTCTCCAGGCCTCCCACGGTGAATGTCTCCGACTCACAAGTCACCGGCCCGGGATTTCCGCCTGCTTCCCCCGTATAGAACTGGTGTGAAACCAGTACATTCCTCCGGTTTTTATAATCAATCGCCTCCCGCTTAAGTAATCCTGCCACCGCATCTGTATAAGTCTCAGGAATCTTATCTTCGAATACATTTCTCACATAGGAAGGCTTCAAAAAGGGCATAAGATAAAAGTCTGCCTCGCCGTATTCATCTGTCAGCGTCACTTTCTTAAGATAATCTGCCTCGCCCTTAGGCGCCGACCCTGCCACATATATCTGATGCCTTCTGAGTATCGCGGACGCATACTCCAGACGCTCGGCAGAATCGTGGTTCCCGCTGATGATCAGAATCGGAATAACCGGATCGATCTTAGAAAGCCGCGTGAGGAACTCGTCAAATACGGCGACCGCTTCTGCTGAGGGCATCGAACGATCATAGACATCCCCTGCAATAAGGATAGCGTCCGGATGGAGTGAGCCTGCATAATCGACAACCTGTGAAAGAACCGCTTCCTGATCTTCTCTTAGATTATAATGGCAGAGCTGCTTGCCGATGTGCAAGTCTGACAGATGAAAAAACTTCATAAAAGATTTCCTTCCTGGATTTACCTGTTTGTCTGTATTTATCTTATGTAAGTATAACGTTTCCGGCCAAAGTATGCAAGAGTTACTATTGCCTGTTTACTTTCTAAAATATTTTGCCTATAATCATCTTTAAGGATCACTTCGCGGCAGCCGCCTGACATACATGCAAACATACCTGCGCAGTCTGCTGCTTAAAAGAATCGGCACATAAGGAGAATATATATGTTAAGAGACATTGATTTAAACGAAGTATCGGACGGAAAACTATACGGACTCAACGATATGGCACGGACGGACTGTAACGGCTGTAAGGACTGCTGTTCCTGCTGCACTGGTATGGGCAGCTCCATCGTATTAGATCCGCTGGACATTCACCGCCTCACATGCGGGCTTCAGAAAACCTTTGAAGAATTGTTAGACCGTTCCATCGAGCTGAACGCGGCAGACGGTATCATCCTGCCCAATCTTAAGATGACAGAGCGGGAAGATATGTGTGTGTTTCTTGCTGACGGCAGATGCAGCATCCACGACATACGCCCCGGATTCTGCCGGATATTCCCTCTCGGGCGCTTCTATGAGAACCATTCCTTCCGGTATTTTCTCCAGATACATGAGTGTCCCATGCCGGGAAAGAGCAAGGTTAAGATCCGCAAATGGATCGATACACCGGATATCAAGCGGTATGAACAATATATCATCGACTGGCATTATTATCTGAAAGATCTCCATGAGTATGCCATGGATTTCAGCCACGGGGATAATATACAGAAGCTTAGCATGTATATTCTGCAACAGTTCTATCTGCGCCCCTTTGACGGGAGCAGGGATTTCTATCAAGAGTTCTATGAACGGCTTGCGGCCGCCAGGGCAGACAACAGCGGCAGACAAGAGTGATTGACCATGAAACATGAATCTGACAAATCGCCCCGGCTGATCCAGACGTATTATGTAGATATGAATTACAGCCGGAAACATGCCCATATGCTTCACAGACATAAGGATACGTTAGAGCTTTCCTGGAATTATGTGGCAGTTGGGTGCGGGAAAGACCTTCAATGGTGGAAAGAGTTCTTCTCCGTATGCCGCATGATGGGATATGACGGATATGTGTCATTAGAGATGGAGTATCTGACGATGAGTACAGAAGCCGGCGTGCTGACCTCTATTGGCGCATTAAAGCAGACAATCAGTCAATAATACTTCAGATGCCTCAGGACAGCGGTCCTGAGCATCTTTCTTTTTCCTGCATATCCCGATAGACTACTTTTTCGAATGCCGCCACCATATCACCCATAATTTCCCTTTATTTAATCATCATTTTAATTGACATTGTAAACTAAAACAGATACAATGTAATCGAAAGGTGGTGATTACATGGCTACAGCACCTACTCAAATCAGAATCGATGCAGATATCAAAAAACAGGCCACGGATTTATTTAACGACCTTGGCCTTGATATGTCCGGCGCAGTAAATCTGTTCCTCCATCAGTGTGTTCTTAGAGGCGGTCTTCCTTTTAGTGTTGAAATGCCCCGCTACGATCAACGCACACTGGATGCTATGGATGAAGCCAGACGCATTTCCCGTGATCCTGACGTCAGGGGATATACAAGTATGGACGAACTTCGGAAGGCGCTTGAAGAATAGATGTATACAGTAAAATTCACTAACGCTTATAAAAAGAGCTACAAGCTCATGAAAAAGCGCGGTCTTGATCTTTCGCTTCTGGAAAATGTTGTTGATACACTTCGTCAGGGCAAACAACTCGATGCGAAATACCGGGATCACGAATTAAGCGGCAAATTTAAAGGTTTCCGGGAATGTCATGTCAAACCAGATTGGCTTTTGGTCTATCTGATTGAAAATGACATCCTGACTCTTACGCTTGTAGATACCGGAACACATGCTGATTTTTTAAGCTTTAACAATGAGCGGAATATCCCATTATGGATGTTTCGTTTTATTTGTATGCCATTATCACCACGCTGCACATGGATCTTCGAGTAGAATGAAGAATGTTCGGACGACCGCCTTGAACTATACTTCCTCAATCACACATGTATGTCTGTGCTTATTCTTTTCTCCTTCTTTCTCGTAAGAAATTTCCATATGGATTTTTTGAATCTGAGAAGCCACAGCAGCGGCAACGGCCTGCTGATACATGTAAGTCTCCTGGGCGTATTGATCGTCTGATTGATCAGATTAATCAAACCGCTTTTATCCACATATATATCATTCCTGATGCCGCTAAATCCATGATTGCCGGGATTCAGATATGTTCCCATAAATACCTGCCTTTCTATTTCTTTTACTTCCTCACCAGTTTTCTGAACAATATGAGATCTTACAGCTTTTCTTATAACATGCAATCCCATATTTATGGATCGTCTTCATCCCATCCTGTCGAAGAGACTGAACATACCCTTCCTCTTCGATTTGTTTCATAGCTTCCGAACATGCCTGTTCAAAATTCCCTGCCTCTGCATATTTCACTTCTATAATACAGCCTGTCTTCACCGCCGGAATCTCCAGCCTGATATCAGTATACCCTATTCCTGATTCCGCATTCGATTTTACACTCCAACTTCCCTCTGCACGCAATAATCCCAACAGCATACCATGGTAGAAATTTTCCTTCATTTCTTTTTTTACAAATGTATCCCGGATACTAATAGAATCCGCCATAAATTCATTGAACAATTGCTGTACTTGTACCGCTTTTCCTTTCTTTACAGCCTCACAAAACTTTCCCCATCTGGCCGTATCACTGACTACTTTTGATTTGAACCATGAACGAATCTTTTTCTCAAATATTCCTCTTACTTCTTTGTTCGGAATTACCAGTCTATGATATCCACCTTCTGTCTCACCTGCATCCGTCAGATATCCTGTCGAAAAAAGCACACTCCATAAATATGTCTGGCGAATGTCTATATCTTTGCTGTCGAGATCCGTGTATGTCAATTCAGGAAGCAAATTCTTTTCCACACATTCACCGGAAATCAGCGCCTCAATCTCTGCCTTCGTAGTCTCCGTGGCATCCTCAATAATATCCTGGATGATCACATTATTGCTGCTGTTCTCCCAATGCGCTTCCATCTTCGCATCTTTTTTCACCCTCAATTTATCACACTGGTTAATTACATCCCATGGACAATATACATCCACAGAACCAAAATGATATCCGTCGTACCATTCTTTCACATCCACAAACCGATCTTCTACATCATAATATCTCATCATTGCCCTGACTTCATCATCCGTAAAACCAAAAAATTCAGCACATTCTTCGTCAGAAATTGTTCGGATCTTAAAATTATTCAAACCTGTAAAAATGCTTTCTCTGGCAATTCGAAGGCATCCCGTAATAACCGCAAATTCAAGATTCTTGTTCGTTTTAAGCGCCAGGCTGAATAATGACCTGACAAACCGGACCATCTGCGGATAGTAATGATTTTGATATGCTTTATCCAGTGGCACATCATATTCATCTATGAGAATGACCACTCCGCTCCCATAATGTTTACCTAACATCTCCGAGAGCAGTCTGATACTCTCCTGCTGTACATCCTCGTCCAAATACTGCGTATACAGCTCCCGCAGCGAATCCTTATCAATATCCGTAAGCCTGCTGCTTTCCAACAAATACTGGTGCCTGCGCGCCTCCGTTTTAATTATTCTGGACATCATCTTTAGTGCATCATCATATGATACTCCGCTTACATCTTTCAAGCTGATAGCGATAACCGGATATTTTCCCATATGCTGCCCGCACAAATCAACTTCCTTTACAATTTCCAGATCATCAAACAACGATGTATCTGCCCCAACCTCAAAAAATGATCTGAGCATATCCAGGTTCAGGCTTTTTCCAAAACGGCGGGGTCTTGTAAAAAGATTCACGCTCCCTCTGTTTCTTAAAAAATCAGCAATAAATCTGGTTTTATCCACATAATAAAAACCTTTTGTTCTAATATTGCTAAAAAACTCTTCTCCGATCGGAAGCTTCTTCATCTCTGCCACATCACTTCACCTCCACCCTCATCTATTTCCCTTACTATATCATATTTTTATAATGATCAACACCTTTTATTGTTTAAAATAACTCAAGCCGGGATGAAATTCCTGCAGGCAGGAATTTCCCCGGCTTTCTTCATTTGTACAACTTACTTCTGCACAATATTAATAATCTTCTTCGGAACATAGATCTCTTTCACGATATTCCCCGTAAGCTTATCTGCAACTGCCGCCTTCCCGGCCGCGATCGCATCCTCCTTGGAGATATCGGCCGCCACGGAGATCACGGCTCTCGTCTTGCCGTTGATCTGTACCGGCACCTCGATCTCGTCATCTTTCATCATCTCTTCATCATAAGAAGGCCATCCGGCGGCAAATACGCTTCCCTCATGACCAAGCTGCTCCCAGATCTCCTCTGCGATATGCGGAGCAAATGGAGACAGCAATACCGCCATTGTAGACAGTGTCTCTTTATCGACACCGCCCTCTTTCTTTGCAATCTCGATCAGGTTGTTGTTGTGCTCCATGAAGCCGGAGATCGCCGTGTTCAAGCTAAAGCTCTCCAGACGCTTCGTAATGTCGCACACCAGACGGTGACGTTCCTTGATCATAGCCCTGGAAGCCTTGATATCCGCATCCTTATTGTCCATCACAAGATTCCATACCCGCTTTAAGAAACGGTTTACACCGTCAATCCCGCGGTCGTCCCACTCCGCATCCAATTCCGGCGGTCCTACGAACAGCTCATACATTCTCAGAGAATCACATCCGTAATCCCTTACCAAATCATCCGGGGATACCACGTTCCCTTTGGACTTGCTCATCTTAATCCCATTCTTACCGGTAATCATTCCCTGGTTAAAAAGCTTCTGGAACGGTTCATCAAAATCAATCGCCCCGATATCACACAGAAACTTTGTATAGAAACGGGAATACAGAAGGTGCAGCACCGCATGCTCTACGCCGCCGATGTACATATCCACCGGAAGCATCGCATCCGCTTTCTCCCTGGATACCAGCTCTTTGTCATTATGATTATCTACATAGCGCAGAAAATACCATGAAGAACCTGCCCACTGAGGCATGGTATTCGTCTCTCGCTTAGCCGGTTTCCCACACACCGGACACTTGCAGTTCACCCACTCCTCGATTCCTGCAAGCGGAGACTCTCCTGTCCCCGTAGGCTCATAGGATTCTACCTCCGGCAGACGAAGCGGCAGCTCTTCCTCCGGCACCGGTACATTGCCGCAGTCCGGGCAGTGCACGATCGGAATCGGCTCGCCCCAGTAACGCTGACGGGAGAATACCCAGTCACGCAACTTATAATTCACAGTCGCCCGGCCAATTCCCCGTTCTTCTATAATATGAGGCGCTTCCTTCTTAAGAACTGCGGATTCCATACCGTTCCACTCACCGGAATTAATCATGGTTCCGCTGGCCTCGGTATAAGCTTCTGTCATATGCTCAATCTCTTTGCCGTCTTTCGCGATGACCTGGACAATCGGAATACCAAACTTCGTCGCAAACTCAAAATCGCGGTCATCATGAGCTGGAACACACATGATCGCTCCCGTACCGTAATCCGCCAGGACATAGTCTGACAGCCAGATTGGCGTCTTCTCTCCATTCAATGGATTAATCGCATAGCTTCCGGTGAATACACCGGTCTTCTCTTTATCCTGCATACGGTCCACATTAGACTTCATAGAAGCTTCAAAGATATATTTCTCCACAGCCTCCCTGGTCTCATCCGTCGCCAGGCTCTTCGCCAGCTCATGCTCCGGTGCCAGCACCATGAACGTCGCGCCGTACAATGTATCCGGTCTGGTAGTATAGACCGTAATCTTCTCCTCCCGTCCATCTACCGGGAACTCTACCTCTGCACCGTAGGATTTGCCGATCCAGTCGGACTGCATCTTCTTAACCTTCTCCGGCCAGTCAAGCTTGTCTAAATCATTCAACAGGCGCTCCGCATAAGCAGTGATCTTAAGCATCCACTGACGCAGATTCTTCTTCGTCACTTCCGCACCGCAGCGCTCACACTTGCCGTTGACTACCTCTTCATTGGCAAGACCTGTTTTACAGGACGGACACCAGTTGATCGGAAATTCCTTCTCATAAGCAAGCCCTTCCTTAAACATCTTTACAAAGATCCACTGGGTCCATTTATAGAATTCAGGATCCGTAGTATTCACTTCCCGATCCCAGTCATAGAGAGCCGCAATCTCATTGATCTGCTTCTTGATATTCTTCACATTCTCAGCAGTAGAGATAGCCGGATGAACTCCCATCTTGATAGCATAATTTTCAGCCGGAAGGCCAAATGCGTCCCATCCCATAGGATGAATAATATAATACCCCTGCTGCAGCTTATACCTGCTCCACACATCGGAGATCACATACCCTCTCCAGTGTCCTACATGCAGACCGTTTCCTGACGGATACGGGAACATATCCAGGCAGTAATACTTTTGGCGCTCGCTGCCATCCGCATCCACCTTAACATTTACCGGGTTCTTCTCCCAGTTCTCACGCCATTTCTTCTCGATTGCCTTATGATTATAAGGTATCTTAGACATAATTATCTCCTCTCTTTCCCGGAACACATCAAAAAATGCTCCGCATCTTTTTTCATCGCAATGAGGTATAAAAAGCCTTCTCATCCCCAAAGAGACGAAAAGGCTTGTAAACACAGACCTTCAGCAAATTATTTCTGCTATATTTCCTCATTTATTATATGAAGAATGCTAAAATAAGTCAAGTAGTATTTTCCTCGACAAAAGTCATATTTTTGGTTGTTCCTCTCCTCTCTTTAGTGTATAATAAGTAATAAGCAGATCATACTGATGATTTCAGTAAATTATGATACATAAAGGAGAGGTTTACAATGGTAAATTTATTGACTGGCCCTAAAGGCAGCGGCAAGACACAGCAGATGATTGAGCTCGCTAACAAAAAAGCAAAAGAATGCAATGGTAATGTAGTATTTATCAAGAAAACCCACAGGGATACCGCCAGTGTTGCGTTTGACATCCGTACGATTTGTATGGATGACTTCACCTCTATTACGAATACGGATGAATACATCGGCTTCTTATATGGTATGTACAGCTCTAACCACGATGTTGAATGCATCTTTATCGACGGTATTCTGAAGCATGCGGACATTTCCATGAGTAATGTGCCTGAATTTGTCGAAAGACTGAAGAAGATCTCTGCAGAATGCGGTATTGAGTTCTTTGTAAGCCTCAGTGCCGATAAGAAAGATATTGCCTTAGTCAGCGAAGAGGGCTGTAATTATCTGTAATTTTATCTGCAGTAATCTGGATAATCTGGATTGAATCTCACAAAAAGTATCAGGCAGTCCTCATGGGCTGCCTTTTTCGCCGCACTGACAGAGAAAGAGCAAAAGAAAAATGTACAAAGAGAAAAACTCACAAGCAACGATACACAAAACAAAAAACCAGAATATCATTCCGATCCGGTCCAGACAGACAGATCAAAACCGCTACAGCCACGGACGGCCGAACAGTATCCGGGACGCAAAACGCAGGAGAGAGAGGCGGCGGCGAATCCTAAAGATCCGCATCACTTTGTGTGCCTCTTTTTTGGTGTGCGCATGTTTTCTGCTTGTATGGGGCATCCGGGCCATTATCTCGGCCGGCTCCAAAGCTCCGAAAGCCGAAACCAAGGCAGCCGCAAACCAGGATCCCGCCAAAACCAAAGAAAAAATCGATACTTCTATGGTTCAGATAGATGAAATCACTCTGGGTCCCGATATTAATGCCGAAAAGGGCAAGCCCGTTACCCTCACCGTCAGTTCCATGGGAGATTGTACTCTTGGAACAGATATTAATTTCGACTATTCCTCCAGCCTGAATGCCTACTACGACGCACAAGGCCCTGATTATTTCTTTCAAAATGTCCGTTCCATTCTCACTGCTGACGATCTGTCCATCGTAAATATGGAAGGCACCCTGACCACTTCCGACCAGCGTCAGGAGAAGCAATTCGCATTCAAGGCGCCTCCGGAATATGCCGCCATCCTCTCGGGCGGTTCAGTGGAAGCAGCCAATATGGCCAACAACCACAGTAAAGATTACGGAGAATCCAGCTACACCGACACCATCACCGCTCTGGAGAATGCCGGAGTTCCGACCTTTGGCTATGAACGCGCCAAGATACTTAAGATCAAAGGCATTAAGGTCGGTGTAACCGGCATCTATGAACTTGCCGACCATCTCGAGAAACAGCAGCAGGTGAAAGAGAACATTGCCGCATTGAAAGAAGCCGGTGCTAAGCTTATCATTATCAATTTCCATTGGGGAAATGAGAGAGAATATACTCCCACAGATATTCAGAAAACCCTGGCGCATCTCGCCATCGATGAAGGAGCAGATCTGGTTATCGGCCACCATCCCCACGTCCTTCAGGGTATAGAACGATATAAAGACAAATATATTGCTTACAGCCTGGGGAACTTCTGTTTCGGAGGCAATTCTAACCCCGAGGACAAAGACACCATAATATTCCAACAGACCTTCACCATCGAGGATGGGAAGGTTAAAAATGATGATAACATTACATTGATCCCCTGTTCTCTTTCTTCTGCCAGCGGCTATAATGACTATTGCCCTGTTATCCTGGACGGTACAGAAAAACAGAGGATCCTGGATAAGATTGAAGGCTGCAGTCAATGGTAAAGTGTCTCATACAAAAGAGTCATAAGCGGCATTGTAAGAATGCAGAAAATGACCGACATCACATTGATCACACTTGCATACCGGGAGTCCTTGTTATAGATCTGAGCAAGCTGCGTGATCATGGCGCCGGAAGGCGCCGCTGCCGCCAACAGTATAATCATAAGTATATATTCTGCATCCGGATGGATCGACAGATGCCCCACGGCAACGGACGCAAATACAACGATCAGCGGAAACACGACCAAACGGAAGAAGCAGATCAGATACGGCCTCTTCTGTCGAAATACCCACAGAAGATCAACTTTTCCAATGACCATACCAATGACCAGCATACTGGCTGAACTGATCATATTGCCAAATCCGCTGACACAGCTCCCTATCACCACCGGGAGCCGTATCTCTGTAACAAAGAGCAGGATTCCGACCACAATAGCAATAAGATTGGGATTCAAGAATATCTGTCTGTAATCCTTCGTCTGCTGCTGATTGATCACACTGATGCCATGGGTCCACACCAGGATAGTCTGAACGACAATATATGCCGTCGTATAAAATACCCATTCTTCACCCAAAACGGCCGACACCAGTGGAATGATCAGATATCCGCAATTCGAATAAATGATAGAACCTTTCTCTATCCCGTTAAAATGAAGCGGCTTCTCCACCAGCTTCGTCCCGCCAAGCATCAGGATATGGACCGCAACCGAAGCCACAACCGCTAATGTCAGACCTTTGATCTTGTCGGGAGTCAAGTCGATCTGAAAGGAATCAATAACCACACAGGGCGAACAGATATATACAACCATATTCGATATAATCTTACTGTCTTCCACTTCGAACAGCCCAATCTTCACGATGACATAACCAACTGCCATCGTGAGAAACATTGCCGTTATCTGCTGTGCCAATAATATGCTTAATTCCATCCGTCTTCTTCCTCTGTCTGCTCTTCTGTCCGTTCATCCACGCTCTTTACGGATTCTGCCTGATTCCCGTTCGCATCCGATACCTCAAGAGACATTACCAGATTCGCACGTTCATCCACCTTGTACTCCATGGTAATCTTCTGTCCCACTTCACATCTGACCACATCCAAGAACTCTACCACCGACACATCAAAGATATCCTCCGAGCCCTCTACCATAAGATAATAATGAGAGGTTCCGTCTATGACCGCCTGGGCTATCTTCGTGATCTTTCCTGTGATCTTCTTTACTTCCCTGGTATCCTCCGCCACTTTCTTGACACCGTTGCTTAAGAGCAATTCCAGATAATTCTCTTCACACTGGCTCACACTGTCGCCGATTGCAACGATCTGGTATTTCTGTACATTGACCATAGCATACTTCTTAACCAGCCCCGCATCATCTTTTAACGCGATAAAATACGTCGGCTCATCTGCAATGTTCAGAAGCAGCGGGAATGTTGCCTGATATTTCAGATTCTGTACCTGTCCTTCTGCCGAAGACATTGCCGAAGCTTCCGTAGCGCCTTCCACCTTATAATACTTCGTCTCCATGGTACGCTGATTTGACAGCACAAACCCTACATTGGACTGATCCCCATTTACAGAAGTCACTCCCGTATACATCCATACGTCGTCTTCCAGTGCCAGATAATTGTATCCATCCGTAGTTTTCAGGCAATCCTTCTGGCTCAGCACACTGTTGAAGAATCCGTGCTTCAGTGTCCCGTAATAATCAAAAAGCTGTACCAGCAGATCCGCCGAATACGCACGGTCTACCCACTCCGGGACATCCTTGATATCATAGGTTTTCGTCTCTCCTGTAATCGCATTACATAAGACAACCTTACCAACCGTCTCTCCGCCAAACAGGCCGATATTAAACTTCTTCACCGGTGCGATCCAGTAAGGAACCCCTTCTTCATCAATCTCAAAGCTTAATTCCCCATAGATATAGGTTGGATTAGCAAAGCGAAGATGCCGGTAAATATTCCGATTCAGATGTTCACTGGTCGTATACTTGATCCCTTTCTTAAGCTTTACAAGTTCCGTCGTCTGCGTCGCCATATTGATCCTGATATACGCGGGAATACCATTTGACCGGTTGGTAAACCATTTGATCAGATTCGCATACCGAAGCGGGGACACCCTGACCGGGTTATCCTTATAATTAATCTGGCTGTAAATACTGTCTACTTCAAACTGAGACACCATATCTACCATACTTCCCATCTTACGGTCGCCAAGAATCTCTGCCGTATCTTTATCAAGCAATGGAATCTTATCGAAGGAAAGCTCCTCTACGTCCTCCGTAAATTCTCCTTCTTTCACAGTAAGCAGCTTCTGGTACTTCTTTGCATTGATGATCGGAGAAGATAATAGAGAACCTAACAGGTATATGATTCCTACCCCCAGTATCACTGCACCAAGAAATCTGATCACCTTGCTTTTCTTCCATTCCTTCCTGTCCGGCTTCTTACGCAGAATATAGATCACCAACACCGCCGCCAGCAAAAACAGCACAAAAAACCAAGTGTCTGAAGAGTGGAGATTGAACGCAGGCAACGAGACATAGTAATACAGACCGGCTGCCAATACCAAAACCACTGCAATCAACAATTTATTCCTGAATCTCATAATACCTCCTTCAAAATTCTAAAATTTACGGTTCCATGCAGAAGCAGTAAACAACATAAGGAACGGGAATATTTCCAACCGCCCTGCCAACATATCAAAACAGAATACCAGCTTTGACAACGGAGAAAAATCTGCGAAACTCCCATTGGGTCCTACTGCTCCAATACCAGGACCGATATTGTTCATCGTAGTCAGCACTGAGCTGAACGTTGTTCCAAAATCCATATTATCAACAGACACCAGCAAAACAGAGCCAATCAAGATTCCCAGGTAAGCAATCAGATAGATATACAGGGTCTTCAATACATCCTGGTCTACCTTCTTGCCATTCATCCGGATAATACTGACAGACTTAGGATGTGCCATCTGCATGATCTCACGTTTGACACATTTTACCATCATCATCACACGGGAAACCTTCATACCTCCTCCTGTCGAAGAAGCACAGGCTCCCACCAGCATCAGAAACATGAGCATACATTGGGAGAACATCGGCCATCCCGTAAAATCTGCTGTCGCATACCCTGTCGTAGTAATAATCGAAGCGACCTGGAAGATTGCATACCGGAACGCTTTGAAAGGATTCGGATACAGATGATTCATATTGATCGTGATAAGCATCGCAGAAGACAGAATTAAAATAAGGTAAGTCTTCAGTTCTTCATTCTTCCAGACCGGCCTCCAGTCTTTTAATAACAGGAAATAATATAGATTAAAATTAATTCCGAACAATATCATGAAAACCGTAATCACCGTATCAATATATACACTGTCAAAATATCCCACACTCGCCGAATAATTGGCGAATCCTCCGGTTCCTGCCGTTCCAAAGGAAAAAATCAGGCTGTCAAATACGTTCATCCCGCCAAACAAAAGAAGAATCACTTCAATCGCAGTCAATCCAAAGTACATTCCATAGAGAATCCTGGCCGTTGACATCGTCTTAGGCACCAGCTTATCCTTCTCAGGTCCCGGGACTTCAGCCCTCATCAAATACATGGAATTCTTTTTATCCAACGTTGTGAGAACCATCACAAACACCAGCACACCCATGCCGCCAATCCAATGTGTAAAACTCCTCCAGAACAGCATTCCCTGGGGAAGCGACTCAATATCCTTAAGGATCGTAGAGCCCGTCGTCGTAAATCCTGAAACCGTTTCAAAAAAAGCATCCAGATAATACGGGATACTTCCTGACAACGAAAAGGGAAGAGCTCCAAACACGGACCACAGAATCCATGCACTGGCAACAATGACCATTCCTTCTTTCCCATAAATATTCCGGTTCTCAGGCTTCTTTACCCCAAATAACAGATACACCACGCCTACGATCCCCGCAGGGATCAGGAAATAGATACCGCTGAATTCACGATAGATCAACGATACCAATGCCGGAAGCATTAAAAGCACTGCTTCTACTCCCAGCATCTTACCCAGTATATATCGTATCATCTTTGTATTCATAATCTTGATGCCCTCTATGCCAGTATGTCTGTAAAATTATTGATCCTGTGTTCTTTGGTGACAATAATTACACTGTCGCCCACTTCAAGGTGATCATCCCCGCCCGGAATAATGATTTTGCGTTTCCGCCCGATACAGGCAATCAGATTATTCGGCTTAGTAGGCAGAGCCTTCAGCGGAACATTCGTAAAATCACATTCCTTCTTAATAATAAATTCCATCGCCTCCACTTTACCGCCCAACAAACGATAAATCGTCTCAACATTCGCACTGCTGTAGGAATTCTTTCTCGCCCGTACATAATTTACGATCTCATCTGCCGCCGCACTTTTCACCGAGATAATGCTGTCAATCCCAAGCCCTTCTACCATCTGCGCCCTGGAATCCTCATTCACCTTGGCAATGATCTTATCCACTCCTTGTGCCTTTGCAAAAAGAGACATGATAATATTCTCCTCATCCATACCTGTCAGTGCAACTACCGCATCTGTTCCCTGGATTCCTTCTTCGATCAGCAAATCATGGTCTGCTGCATCCCCCTGTATGATTGTAGCCTTCGGAAGCGCTTCACAGAGATACTCACATTTATCCTGATTCCGTTCAATAATCTTCACCTGCATTCCTGCCTCAAGCAGTTGGCGGGTGAGATAAAAGCCCAGGTTTCCTCCTCCACAGATCAATACCCTCTTGATCTTAGTACTCTTACGCCCAATTGACTTAAAGAAGGATCTGAGATTCTGATGCCCGGCAGCAATATGCAGCCTGTCATCTTCCTGAAGCACAAAATCTCCGTCCGGGATATAAACCGAATCTCCCCGCTTTACCGCACAGACCAGTATATTCATCTGAAACTTTCGTTCAATCCTGGCTAAAGACAATCCCGCAAGCGGGCTTCCTGATTTCAAAACATGCTCTACCAGCTCCACTCTCCCCTTCATAAAGGTCTCCACCTTGCTGGCCTCAGGGAACAGCAGAATTCTCGCGATCTCGTTTGCCGCCGACAACTCCGGATTCACAGCCATACTCATGTGCAGATCCTCCTTAAACAGATCGATCTGTCTGTAATATATAGGGTTTCTCACCCGCGCAATCGTATGCTTCGCCCCAAGTCTCCTTGCAAGCAGGCAGCTTAACATATTCAGTTCATCCATAGACGCACATGCAATGACCAGGTCTGCATGCGGCACATCCGCCTGCTTCTGTACTTCTACATCCGCTCCGTTTCCTGTAATACAGAAAATATCCAGTTGATTCAGAGCTTCTTTTATTTTTCCAGCATTCTGATCAATTAAAACAATATCATAGTCCTCTTCTGACAACTGGGTGGTCAGTTTATGCCCAACCTTACCGTCACCAATTATTACTATCTTCATTTTTTTGATCCTCATTCATATCTCTAGTATTTGCCATAATCTGCCCTCACAGATGAAAGCATATCATAGCAAAAGAGATTATAGCACTTTTATCATAAGAAAAAAAGCCCTTACGGACTTTTCTTCTTTATCTTTCTTTATTATCTATTCTTCTGCTGCTCTCTTCGCAATCTCTGCCTCCTGCACATCAGACGGAGCCTGCTCGTAGCGCGCAAATTCATAAGAATAAGTTCCTCTTCCTCCCGTCATAGAGCGAAGAACCGTACAGTAACCAAACACACCTGTCATCGGGATGTCTGCCACGATCTCCTGCAAACCGCCTGCGATCGGATTCATACCAAGCACACGTCCGCGACGCTTGTTAAGATCCCCCATAACATCCCCCGTATAATCATCCGGAACAGTTACTTTAATGGATGCTATCGGCTCTAACAAAATTGGTCCCGCCTCCATGAAGCCCTTCTTGAAAGCCTGGATCGTCGCTGTCTTGAACGCCATCTCAGAAGAATCTACCGGATGGTAGGATCCGTCATAAAGAGTAGCCTTCACGCCAACTACCGGATACCCTGCCAGAGGTCCCTTAAGAACGGATTCCTGAAGTCCCTTCTCAACTGCCGGGAAGTAGTTCTTCGGAACCGCACCGCCGACTACCGTCTCCTCGAAGATATATGGTGTATCCAGATCTCCGGAGGATTCAAACTTCATCTTAACATGTCCGTATTGGCCATGTCCGCCGGACTGCTTCTTATACTTGGTATCTACATCAGAATTCTTCTTGATTGTCTCACGGAACGCAACCTTCGGCGTCTCCAAAGTAACTTCACACTTATATCTCTCAAGGAGCTTGCTCACCGCAATCTCCAGGTGCTGGTCGCCCATACCGTAGATCAGTGTCTGACGGTTCTCACTGTCATTGACTGCTTTCAGGGTGATATCCTCCGCCATCATCTTCTGAAGAGCCTGGGATACCTTATCCTCATCGCCTTTGTTCTTGGTTACATACTTCATATATGTATATGGCTTGGAATACTCGGTCTTGCCAAAGAGAACCGGCGTTGCCTTCGCAGAAAGCGTATCGCCTGTCTTCGTATTCGCAAGTTTCGCAATCGCTCCGATATCGCCTGCAAACAGTTCCTTAACTTCCACCGGCTTATTCCCGATCATCGTATAGATCTTGCCAAGCTTCTCATCCGTCTCCGAATCCGCATTATAAAGCGTGTCCTCACCCTTCAGTACTCCGGAACATACCTTAACGAAGGAATACTTACCGATAAACGGATCTACCATCGTCTTGAAGACATATGCTGATTTGGCTTTCGCAAAATCATAGTTCGCCTCATAGATCTCGTTGGTCTTGCGGTTGATACCCGCACATTCTCTCCAATCCGGACTTGGGAAGAATCTTACGATATCAGATAACAGATTCGCAACACCCTGAGCCTGTACATTAGATCCCATGGCAACCGGTACGATCCTGCCTTCCATAACCTCGGTACGCATCGCTGCCCGGATCTCCTCTACGGAAAATTCCTCGCCGGCAAAATAACGCTCCATGTACTCATCACTGATCTCAGCTACTGCCTCAAGGAGCTTCTCACGGTAATTCTCAAGATTCTCCTTACAGTAATCAGGAATCTCACATTCCTCTCTCTGCCCGATACCGGTATAACGTCTGCCGGCATTCTTAATGACATTGACATAACCAACCAGCTTCTCATTCTCTCTGATCGGCTGGAAATGCGGCGCAATCACTTTACCGTATCTGTCGTTCAGATCCTCCACTACCTGACGGAAGCTTGCGTCATCCACATCCATCTCTGTCACATAGATCATACGGGGCAGATTATACTTGTCACACAAATCCCACGCCTTCTCGGTTCCGACTTCAACACCGGCCTTACCGGATACCACGATCACCGCCGCATCCGCTGCGCTGACCGCCTCTTCAACCTCTCCGACAAAATCAAAATACCCTGGAGTGTCAAGAATATTAATCTTCGCCTTCTCCCATTCAATAGGTATCAGTGTCGTGCTGATTGAAAATTCTCTCTTCTGCTCCTCTTTATCGAAATCACTGATCGTATTGTGGTCCGTGATCTTCCC
>ERZ808044.742-NODE-742-length-27675-cov-4.063628_pt1 | contig 27675 bp, 26 predicted proteins | sample MGYA00380195_ERZ808044 | MGnify/ENA primary metagenome ERZ808044 (study PRJEB31490, sample SAMN06133423) | mouse gut metagenome | isolation source: Z7_2 | host: mice | place: China: Chengdu | collected 2015-05 ...
TATCGCCCGGATCCAGCAAATTTACTCCGGTATCCGTTCCCAGCGACCAGTTATTGTGCTTGCCGGAACCATTGACCCCGGCGAAAGGTTTTTCATGAAGCAGACAGGTAAGTCCATGACGCCCTGCAACTTTTTTCATTGTTTCCATTACAAGCTGGTTGTGATCTACTGCAATGTTTGCTGTCTCGTAGATAGGCGCCAATTCATGCTGTGCGGGGGCAACTTCATTGTGCTGTGTCTTAGCGGTAACCCCCAGCTTCCACAACTCAATATTCAGATCTTTCATATATGCCCCAATGCGCTCCCTGATGGTTCCAAAATAATGATCCTCCAATTCCTGTCCTTTAGGAGCTGGTGCGCCAAACAAAGTTCTCCCTGTAAAAATCAAATCAGGTCTCTTTAAATATTTCTCTCTGTCCACAAGAAAGTACTCCTGTTCAGGCCCCACACTTGCAACTACTCTTTTTGCTTCCGTATTACCAAATAATTTCACAATACGCAGCGCCTGCTGGCTGATTGCCTCCATAGAACGAAGTAACGGCGTTTTTTTATCAAGGGCTTCTCCCTTATAAGAACAAAATGCTGTAGGAATACAGAGAATAACTCCAGTAGCATCTTCCTTTAAAAACGCTGGCGACGTTATATCCCATGCTGTATATCCCCTTGCCTCAAAAGTAGCACGAAGACCTCCTGAAGGAAAAGAAGAAGCATCTGGTTCCCCTTTAATCAGCTCTTTTCCTGAAAACTCCATCAGCATTTTTCCGCTTTCATCTGGATGAGAAACAAAAGAGTCATGTTTTTCAGCCGTTATCCCTGTCAAAGGCTGAAACCAGTGGGTATAGTGAGTAGCACCGTTTTCTACCGCCCAGTCCTTCATTTCTTTTGCAACAACATCTGCAGCAGCAAGTGACAACTCACCACCCTTTTCCATCACTTTAATTACTTCCTTATAAACATTTTTAGGAAGACGTTCTCTCATTGTAGCACGTGTAAATACCTTGCTGGCAAAGAGTTCTTCAACATTAATTACTTCATTCATTTTTTTATTTCCTTTCCAAAATAAATTTCCATAAAAACATGCAGCATGGTCTTTCAGCCCCTTATCACAAAAAAAATGCTCCAAAAAATTTTTGGAACATCTTCGTTCAGGGGTATTATTTTGAAGGACTTTTCCTTCGCTTTTTATAAGATACTCTATAATTTTTAAAATTGCAATACCCTTTTTACATTTTTATAAATTTTGAATAAAAAGATTTTTTGTCTGGGAAATGAAATCAGCATATTGTACAATTCACTGCTTTTTCTTTCTTTTATTGCTTTTTTTGCACTCTAAGCAGGTCATACTGCTTTGCCGGATGGCTCAGTTCCACCCATAAGATCTGCTGTGGATGAGGAGCGCTTTCTACTTTTTCTCCCTCCGTAGTTGAAAGAGACAAAACCCGTACTTCTATATTTTCCCCGCAGGGCTTCATAATTTCTATATCATCTCCCACACTGAATTTATTTTTCTGCTCTATCTTTACCTGTCCGTTATCAGATACCTCTTCAATCATTCCCAGGTAAATATATTCATTCACATAGGTATTACTGTCATAAATCTGTGCATTTTCATCAGGCCTTCCAAAATAAAATCCTGTGGTAAACTGACGATAGGTACACTTGGAAATTTCTGACCTGTACCAATCCATATTCGCCCGATATATTTCCTCTGACTCAAAATAATCATCAATTGCTTTTCTGTATGTCCTTGCAACCGTTGCAACATACAACGCTGTTTTCATTCGTCCTTCTATTTTAAAACTGTCAATACCGGCAGCTATCATCTCAGGAATATGCTCAATCATGCATAAATCCTTTGAATTAAATATATAAGTTCCTCTCTCATTTTCATACACCGGAAGGTATTCGCCCGGTCGGCTTTCCTCCATTACAGCATATTTCCAGCGGCAGGGGTGGGTACAGGCACCCTGATTTGCATCCCGCCCGGTAAAATAACTGCTGAGAAGACATCTTCCAGAATAAGAAATGCACATAGCGCCATGTATAAAACTTTCTATCTCCATATCAGCAGGAATCCTGCTGCGGATCTCTTTAATTTCATCCAGAGAAAGTTCTCTTGCAGACACGACTCTCTTTGCTCCTAAGTTGTGCCAGAATAAGTAAGTCATATAATTTGTATTATTCGCCTGCGTGGAAACATGAATTTCTATTTCAGGACAAATCTTTTTAGCCAGCATAAACATCCCCGGATCTGCAATAATCAAAGCATCCGGTTTCATTTCCTTCAGCTCATAAAAATATGCTTTTGCACCTTCTAAATCTTTATTATGAGCAAGAATATTTACGGTCACATGCACCTTCACCCCATGATCATGGGCAAAAGCAATTCCCTGTCTCATTTCTTCAACGGAAAAATTTTTTGCCTTTGCACGGAGTCCAAATGCCTCTCCGCCAATATATACTGCATCTGCTCCAAAAAGCACTGCTGTTTTTAAAACCTCCAACGAACTGGCAGGTATTAATAGCTCAGGTTTTTTCATAATTACTCCCATCTGCCCCTTTAGCGGCATTCAAATCAGGGAAGTTGAAAGTACTTTTCTTTCAATCTTACCCTGCTGGTGCTTCGGTATATATAGCAAGTTACCGTTTTACGCTTATTGTTACCCCGTCTCCCACGGGAAGAATATCTGTGCATAACTGCTCATTATTCTTCAACTCATAAAGGTAATCCCTCATTCTGCTGTGAATTGTGCGGTCTCTTCTGGTCACTGCAAACCGTGATTCCATCACATCACCGTCCTGCAGCACATTATCGGATATCAAAATTCCTCCCCTAGGCATTAAATTTAAAATATCAGGCAGAAAATGAATGTACTGCCCCTTTGCTGCATCCATAAATATAAAATCAAAGGAACCCTTCAACTCTTTTAAAATTCTGGAAGCGTCACCCTCTAACAGAAGAATCTGTTCTTCTCTTCCTGCCTTTTTAAAATTTTCTCTGGCTATAGGAATTCTTTTTTCATATTTTTCAATAGTCGTAATTTTACAATCTGCCGGTCCATACTCACTCATTAATAGCGCTGAAAAACCAATGGCCGTCCCTACCTCCAGAATCTGTTTCGGCTGTTTCATGACAAGAAGCAGCTTTAAGAGATTCTGCATCTGAGGCCTTATTATCGGCACATTGGTTTCAATCGCAAATTGTTCCAACTGATTTAAAAAAGGAGTGTTTCCTGTATCAAAAGAATTAATAAATGTACTGATTCTTTCTTCTGTAATCACAATTTTTCTTTCCTTAATTTTTTATTGAGCGGTTTCACTGTTTGAATCTTCTGCGCCTGGCTTCTGTGAAGAATCTGCACCTACACCTGATCCGCTTTTTTCCTCCACAGGAGTAGACATAATCTCCAGCATTTGCTGGGCTGTCATATCCGTACTTAAATCATATATCCCAGGAAGAATATCACCGTGATATGCTGAAAGTAATTCCTGAACCACAAATAAATTAGCGTCTTCTATCAGCCCCTTTTCCGCCAGCATTTCCGCAACATCCTTTATTGACGCATCCTCTGCAACTCCTACGGTTATGGTACGTCCTCCTGATACAGATACAGGCGTATCTGCAAATACCCGGTAGCCAAAATCATAGGCCTTTGCAGCTCCCCTCATAACAAACACAATAACAGCAGCAATAATCACTACTTTCACTATTGTTTCCACTACAGTAACTATTAAATATTTCACATTCATAGAACTAACCATTCCCTTTCAAAAGCAGCCTATTCAAAACCGATCTCATCCGTAATAAATACATTTATCTCCTGTATCATTCTGCATAAAGCAAGCTCTGCACGAAGAAAATCATCAACAATTGGATTGTCACGAAATTTTTCATATTCCCTCTCAAAAGCATCCATTTTTTCAAACAGTTCACTCTCCTGACAGGTATTTTGTATCTCAAAATTCTTTTGGCGATACTCATTTACCTTTTTAAATAATTCAGGATTTTTCTTAATTTTTTCTAGCTGATAATAATACCTTTTACATGTTTCTGTTTCTTTCATTGCATTTACAAAGTTATCCAACGCATCTTTCATTTGATTCTCCATCATGAGTATTTATCTCCTTATATCTCCATTATGATAGGCAGGATCATGGGACGTCGTTTTGTCTTTTTCCACACGTATTCACCTAAAGAATCTTTGATAGAACTTTTTAATTTCCCCCAATCAGAAATTCCCCGGCTTAAGCAGCCTTCCACTGCTTCATTTACTATAACTCTGGCTTCATCCATAAGTTCATCTGACTCTCTCACATAAACAAACCCTCTTGATACAATATCGGGTCCGCTTACTAGTTCATCTGTAGCACCATCAAGGCCAAGCACCACAATCATGATTCCATCCTCTGCAAGATGCTGCCTGTCCCGAAGAACAATATTTCCAACATCCCCTACTCCCAGTCCGTCTACCAAAATATCACCTACCGGAACCTTTCCGGTAATCTGAGCCTTTTCTTCTGTCAGTTCAAGCACATCTCCCGACCTTAAAATAAAAATATTTTCCTTTGGTATTCCTAACTCTTTTGCAATCTTTGCCTGTGCCTTTAAATGTTTATATTCCCCATGCACAGGGATTGCATATTGAGGATGTACCAACGTATAAATAAGCTTAATCTCCTCCTGACAGGCATGTCCGGAGACATGCACATCCTGAAAAATAACATCTGCCCCCTTAAGCAGCAGCTCATTGATCACATTGGTGACAGCCTTCTCATTTCCGGGGATAGGATGAGAAGAAAAAATAACTGTATCACTTGGTCCAATAGAAATCTTCCGGTGATTGTCTTCTGCCATGCGGCTTAAGGCCGCCATACTTTCTCCCTGGCTTCCGGTTGTAATGATAACCGTTTTTTCATCCGGATAATTTTTTAACTGTTCTATATCTATCAGCGTATTGTCTGGAATATTCAGGTATCCTAAGTTAGTGGCTGTCTCAATAATATTTACCATACTGCGGCCTTCTACCACTACTTTACGTCCAAATTTATCAGCAGAATTTATAATTTGCTGTACCCTGTCCACATTAGAAGCAAAGGTTGCGACGATAATACGAGTATTTTTATGCTCTTCAAAAAGTGTATCAAATGTTCTTCCCACCGTACGTTCTGAAGGAGTAAATCCAGGCCTTTCCGCATTTGTGGAATCACACATCAGGGCCAATACGCCTTTTTTACCAATCTCAGCAAACCGCTGTAAATCAATGGCATCACCAAACACCGGTGTATAATCTACCTTAAAATCTCCTGTATGCACAACAATACCTGCCGGAGAATAAATAGCAAGCGCTGCCGCATCCACTATGCTGTGATTGGTTTTAATAAATTCAATACGAAACTGTCCTAAATTAATAGCCTGTCCAAATTTTACGACTTTACGCTTTGTATTCCCCGTAAGATTATGTTCTTTTAGTTTATTTTCTATAATTCCCATTGTAAGCTTAGTGGCATAAATAGGCACATTAATATCTCTGAGTATATAGGGAAGCGCGCCAATGTGGTCTTCATGACCATGAGTGATAATAAATCCCTTGACTTTTTCAATATTATTTTTTAAATAAATCACATCCGGAATAACCAAGTCTATCCCCAGCATGTCATCTTCCGGAAACGAAAGGCCGCAATCCACCACAACAATACTATCCTCGTATTCAAAGGCAGTAATGTTCATACCAATCTGCTCAAGGCCCCCAAGGGGAATGACTTTCAGCCCTGAGCTGCTTTTCTGTTCATTTTTTTTCAATCAGTTTTCCTCCACATTCCTTCCAGTACCTGTAGAGAGTTTTTCTTTATGATTTGCCACAATATTCAATGTTTTTATAATTTACTTTCCGCACCACTATATTTCAACATTATGCATTATACACCGCTTAGGTGTCCGAGCATACACGAAAACAGATTGCTTCGTGCCTACACTTTTGCAACCGTGCCAATTCCCAAGTTAAAACTCTCACTGTAACCGGATTATTATTTTACATAAGCCTGATATCCTCAAGCAACGTTTCAAATACTGCCGCTACTGCAGATAATTCCGTATCCTCTTCTACGATCTCGTAAATTTTTTCGTCTGCATTTTTAAGCGAAATTTCTTTTAAAATAAGAGCATCTCCGTCTCCTTCTTCGGCATCTGTCACCAGAATATATTGATTGCCGCTAAGTCTGGTCTGCTCCAAAACGTAAAATTCCACACTCTCCTGTGTATCTAGTGTAAATTTAATCTTTTCCAATCAATCTTCTCCTTGTTTCCTGCTTCGTAAATCCAAAAACCCCTGCAAAATGAGTACTGCCGCAATCTGGTCAACATATTCCTTACGGTTTTCTCTTCTTATTCCGGCTTCCATCATGGTCTTGTCTGCCGCCACTGTGGTAAGTCTTTCATCCCACATATGTACCGAAAGTCCGGTACGTCGTTCCAGCTTATCCTTAAACTCTAACGTAGCTTCCACCCTGGGTCCTAAAGTATCATTCATATTTTTGGGCAGCCCAAGTACAATTTCTTCCACCTGGTATTCCTCTATCAATTCTTCTATTCTGGCCAATGTCCGGCGTAATTTATTTTCTTCTTTTCTTCTGATAATCTCTATTCCCTGAGCAGTAATAAGCAGTGGATCGCTGATTGCCACCCCTACTGTCTTTGCCCCGAAATCCAAACCCATAATCCTCATAATTAATTAGTTTCCGTTCTATTTATTCCCAATGATTATTTTTGATGTATTCTGCAAGCATTTCTTCTACCAGTTCATCTCTTTCCACCTTCATAATAAGACTTCTTGCATTTTTATAACTGGTAATATACGTAGGATCCCCTGACATAATATATCCCACAATCTGATTGACAGGATTATACCCCTTTTCCGTCAATGCTTCATAAACGTCTGAAAGTATTTCCTTCACACTTGTATTGTCTGTTTCTACCCTGAAAAATTGTGTATTCCCCAAATCCTGCATAACTGCACCCCTTAAATCACTTCATTAGTTCTTATCTTACTCCATTTTACCATAAAATTCAATGTATTTACGGTCTAAACAGCAAAATATCCGAATCTAAAAGCTGTGTCAGCCGCCCGGAAAGCACCTGACCGGAAAGATTTTTATCTGTTTCAAAGGCTGCCCGGATATATTCTTTTGTATATCCAATCTGACAATTCCTTCCCTCCACCACTTTCCTCTCTTCAAATAATACTTCTACCGTTTTATGTAAAAATGCCTCCCTGTATTTTTCGGACATTTCTTTTCCCAATTGCAGAAGTTCATTGCTGCGCGCTGCCTTGACAACCTCGGAAATCTGATCCTCCATAGCGGCAGCGGGCGTTCCCTTTCTTCTGGAATACTTAAAAATATGCATTTCATAAAACCCTGTTTTTTGTAAGAATTTCTTTGTTACTTTAAATTCCTCCTGAGTTTCTCCCGGAAACCCTACAATCACATCCGTAGTGATTGCAGGATGTTCAAAAAACCTCCTTAAAATGCACACTTTTTCATAGTATTCCTCTGTCACATATCTTCTATTCATTCTTTTTAAAACTGTATCACACCCGCTTTGCAGTGATAAGTGAAAGTGGGGGCACAGCTTAGAACACTGTGAAATTCCTTTTACAAATTCCTCTGTAATAATACGCGGCTCTAAAGATCCGAGACGAATACGCTCAATTCCATGAATTTTCTGTATTTCCTGTATTAGCTGAAGCAGTCTGCCGGAGGCAAAATCATTCCCGCTTTCTACTCCATAAGAGCTTAAATGTATCCCGGTTAAAACAATTTCCCTGTATCCATTCTCCGCAAGGTTCCTGACCTCCTTCAAAACCTCTTCCATACTACGGCTTCTGCTTCTTCCCCTTGCATAAGGAATAATACAATAAGAGCAAAACTGATTACATCCATCCTGTATCTTAATAAAAGCTCTTGTATGTTCTGCTGTATGAGTAATCTGCATAGATTCATATTCATCTGTATGATTGATATCTATGATCGTCCTGCCTCCAAGCGTTTTATCCTCGTAAGAGGAAGTATTATTTTCAGTTGTCTCTTTTTGGTCCAGATATTCCTCTAAAATAGAAATTAAGTCTTTCTTTTTATTGTTTCCAATCGCCAGATCAATCCCTGTATCCATAAGCGCTTTTTCACTACCAGTCTGTACATAACAGCCTACTGCCACCACAACCGCCTGGGGATTCATTTTTCGGGCCCGATGGAGCATCTGCCTGCTTTTTCTGTCAGCAATATTGGTTACCGTGCACGTATTTATAATATAAATATCGGCTTTTCCATCAAATGGTACAATACTGTAACCCTTTTCTTGTAACTTTTGTTGCATAAAATCCATCTCATATCCATTTACTTTACACCCAAGATTATGAAATGCTACACTTTTCATATTATTCACCACTTTTTTTGTATTGTTTTATCATTGACTTTTCACATACAACCCTTTACTATATTAGCAGAAGGTATGAAAAATTTAAGGAGGTAATCACAATGAAAACCATTCAGATTTCATTAAACTCTATTGACAAGGTAAAATCTTTTGTAAATGATATTACAAAATTCGATTATGACTTTGACTTAGTATCCGGAAGATATGTAATTGATGCTAAATCTATTATGGGTATTTTTAGTTTGGATTTATCCAAACCTATCGATTTAAATATTCATGCAGAAGACAACGTTGATGAAGTTCTTGAAGCATTAAAGCCTTACATGATTTAATGGAATAACCACATAATAAGTAAAAACAGTGAGCTGGCAGATTGGCCAGCTCGTTTTTTATTTAGCAGCGGATAGTGTCATCCGTTGTTATACCCACTTTGCAATCACTACTTCATCCGTATCAAGGGCCTGCTGCACCAATTCATCAATTCTTTCTTCCAAATATTTTTCATGCCGCTTGATGATATTCAGATTTGGTTTTGTCACAGGATGCTTTGCAACAAAAATTGTACAACAGTCCTCATAAGGCAGAATAGACGTTTCATAAGTTCCAATCTTTTCCGATACTTCCACGATTTCCATTTTATCAAATCCGATCAGCGGACGAAAAACAGGAAGTGAACATACCTCATTGGTAACTGCCAGCGACTGTACCGTCTGAGAGGCAACCTGTCCAATACTTTCTCCTGTAATCAGCCCCAGGCAGGCATTTTCCTTTGCAAGCCTTTCCGCAATTTTCATCATATACCTTCGCATAATGATAGTAAGCTCTTCATGAGGACATTTGTCATAGATATACAACTGAATGTCCGTAAAATTGATGATATGAAGATAAACCGGCCCTGCATAACGAGATACCAGCCTCGCCAAATCAATTACCTTTTGTTTCGCCCGGTCGCTTGTATAAGGAGGCGCATGAAAGTACACTGCATCAATCTTTACCCCTCGTTTGGCAATCATATAACCCGCTACCGGCGAATCAATGCCCCCCGATAAAAGAAGCATTGCCTTTCCGTTACTTCCCACCGGCATACCGCCAGGTCCCGGTATCTCAATAGAATAAATGTAAATCTTTTCCCGTATTTCTACATGCAGCATCACATCAGGATGATGCACGTCCACTTTCATTTCAGAGAAAGCATCAAGCACTCTGCTTCCTAACTCCATATTAAGCTCCATAGAAGTCATAGGATAGTTTTTACGCGCTCTTCTGGTATTCACCTTAAAGGTCACATTCTTATTCTCATATACCTTGTCCACATATTCGATTACTGTCTGAGCCAGATTTTCAAAGCCTTCATCTTTTACATCAATCACCGGACAAATTCCTGAAATGCCAAACACTGTTTTTAAATTCTCTACCGTTTCATCATAGTCAAATTCAGACAATGCATGAACATAGATCCTGCCTTCCGTGCGTGAAACTTTAAATTCTCCCTCACATCGTTTTAATGCATATTTTACCTGCTGGGCAAGGGCTTCCTCAAATAAATGCTTATTTTTTCCTTTTACGCCGATTTCTGCGTACTTAATCAAAAACGCTGTAAACATAGCTCCTCTTTTCTATAGATATCTTTTTAGGTAATTGTGGGACCAGAAAACAGGAACAAATATCCAGACAATATCTTCTGTGGACTTGAACAGAAATATTGTCTGAATATTCCCTCTATTTTACCGTCTCGCGGATGTTCTTTCCCCTGTGTATTTTCTAAGCATGGGAATTATATCATACATTGTCTGCAAAGTATAGTTTATTTCTTCCATAGTAGTAAACACGGAAAAGCTAAAACGTATCGTAGAACCTAAAAGCTCCTGCGGAATTCCCATAGCACGCAGCGTAGCGGAAGGCTGGGGCTTATGAGCCGAACAGGCGCTTCCGGCGGAAACATAAATTCCTTTATCCTCAAGGGCATGAAGTAAAACCTCACTGCGGACACCTCTGATAGATACACTTACCACATGAGGTGCACCGGTTTCATCAGGGTGGCCATTCACCACGACATCATCCAGTTTCCTTACCCCATCTACAAAAGTTTTCTTGATTTGATAAAGCTTTTCTATTTCCTGATCCAGGCTGCCATAAATGATTTCAACTGCTTTTGCCATGCCTGCAATTCCTGGAACATTTTCCGTACCAGAGCGGATACCGCCCTGCTGGCCGCCGCCAAAAACAATCGGTTTGATTTTTACTTTTTCGTCCACATACAAAAAGCCGACTCCTTTTGGTCCATGAATCTTATGACCGCTGACCGACAGCAGATCTATATTCATTTTTTTAGGATAAATTCTAAATTTTCCATACCCCTGTACTGCATCTACATGAAACAGTATTTTGGGATTCATTCTTTTAATCAAAGCTCCTGCCTGAACAACAGGCTGCAGAGAACCTACTTCATTGTTGGTGTGCATAATGGATACTAAGATAGTTTCTCCGGTAATGGCACGCTCTAAATCCTCCAGCCGGATACACCCTTTTCCATCTACGGGCAGGTAAGTTACGCGAAAACCTTCCTCCTCTAAATGCTTCATGGTCTGAAGAACTGCTGGGTGCTCTATCTGCGTCGTAATCAAGTGTCTTCCGCTTCTGCAATTTGCATAAGCACAGCCTCTGATTGCTAGATTATCTGATTCTGTCCCCCCTGAAGTAAAAAAGATTTCCTTTTCATTTACTTTCAAATTTCTGGCAATTACATCCTTGGCATAACGGATATATTTCTCTGCCTGAACGCCCTTTCTATGGAGACTTGAGGGATTTCCATAGTCTTCACACATAATCTGGGTCATCAGGGCAGCTACCTGGTCAAAACATCTGGTGGTTGCCGAATTGTCTAAATATACCTCCATAATTTCACTGGCCTTTCTAAACAGAGTATTCCTCTTTATCTTACTAATACTATATGATTATTGTTCTAAATGGTACATCAATATGGACAAGACTGTCATACCTGCCGTCTCCGTCCGTAAAATCCGCTTTCCAAGTGTAATAGGAATGATTCCTGCATTTACAGCTTCCTTAACTTCTTCTTCTGCAAATCCACCCTCTGGTCCGATAAAAACAGCAATATCCTCGCCTTGCTTTATTCCACTGATTATCCTTTTCGTCTTTTCCATACTTTCTGCCAGCTCATAGGGTATCACCTTTACCTGTGCAAGGCAGCTATAGCTGACTGCATCCCGAAAGTTCATTACATCCTGCACCTTTGGTATAATCCCCCGCCTGCTTTGCTTAGCCGCTGCCTCTGCAATTCCCTGCCATCTTAAAACTTTATTTTTTGCTTTTTTTTCGTCTAATTTTACCACAGACCGTTTAGCTGCAACCGGTATGATCTCGTACACGCCCAGTTCTACCGCCTTTTGAACAATCAATTCCATTTTGTCAGCTTTAGGGAGCCCTTGAAAAAGATAAATTTTAGAAGGCAGCTCTATCCCTTCTTCCTTAATAAACCGCAGTTCGCAGATGATCTCTTCTTCATGAAACGCAGCGATACCGCAGCGGTATTCCTTTCCATCAACGCCATTGCTGACTGAAATCTCATCCCCTGCTTTCATACGGAGTACATTTTTTATGTGGTTGACATCTTTTCCTTTTATTATGATTCTTTTTCCCTGAATCTGACTGGGATCTACAAAAAACTGATACATAACTTGCGTCTAATTTTCCTTCCTTGCAATCACGCCTACCCACTCACCCTGATGATTTACTTCCAGCACCGTTAGCCCTGCTTCTTTGATTGCCTTTACCACAGTTTCCTCTTTTTCATCAATAATTCCAGAAGTAATATAAATACCGCCTTTCTTTAGCTGATGCAGAATCACCGGTGTCAAAGGTACAAGTACTTCTGCCAAAATATTTGCCACAACAATATCATAGCATTCATATCCTACCTTATCCTGCACTGCTTTTTCAGTAATTATATTTCCAATCATCATTGTAAAATCATCTTGAGAAATTCCGTTTGCCTCCATATTCTCCCTTACTGCATCCACCGCGCAGGGATCAAGATCAGTCCCCACCGCTTTCTTTGCCCCGAACATTAAAGCAAGAATCGCCAAAATGCCACTTCCGGTTCCCACATCCAAAAGCGTTGTTTCCGACGTAATAAACTTGCGAAGTGCTCTGATGCAAAGCTGTGTAGTGTCATGCATTCCTGTCCCAAAAGCAGTTCCCGGATCAATATGGAAAACTATTTTTTCCTGATCTCCGGCTTCTACTTTCTCCCAGGAAGGAATAACCAATACATCATCTATGGTAAACTGATGGAAATATTGTTTCCAATTATTAATCCAGTCAATATCCTGCGTCTCTTCAATTGTAACTCTTCCTTCTCCAATATCCATGAAGGTTTTTAAGCTTTCCAGCTCTTCTTTTACTCTTTCACAAACCGCCTCAACAGTGGTTTCTTCCCCATTTAAAATAATCCCCTGATAGCTGCTGCCTTCCGGCAATTCCAGACTCTCCCTCTCTTCCACAAAAAAACTAAGATATGCGATTCCGTCATCCTCTGGAGTATCCGGCAAAATATCCACAAACATCTGCTCCTTCTCCCACGCAGTCAAGGGGACTTTGTCCTCGATCTGTGCGCCCTCTAGTCCAATATCATATAAAGAGCTAATAATAATGTCTTCAGCATTTGTAATAGTTTTTATTTTAAATTTCATCCATTTCATATAAAAAAATCCTTCCATGTAAATTATGTGTTTTGCCAATTATTACAATTGACCTTACAACAGTTCCATATTATCATAGAAATAACTTTGTTGCTATTGTAATTTACATAAAGGAAGGACTGCTTTTATAATGATACAGGATATTTATCCAAGAATTTACCACAATGAATATCATGATACAAAACCCACAGAAAATGATTTTATCCTGGTCTTTCATAAAAATACCGTACTAGTACGTTTTCAGGATGAAAAACTTCGCTATCCTACTTTAAAAGAAACCTGCCACTTTTCCTGCGAGTATTATTATTTGTTTTCTATTGATCAATATAATTACTTTCTGGCAAAGTCCAAACATCGCCTTTCTCCAATAACAAATGCAGAACCAGCTATTACTTTAAATGGCTACCACTACGAAAATGTAAGCCTATTCCGTACCGCCGCCTCAAGACATACCGCATTTGCTGGCATCACTGCCCATCACCTGTTTAACTGGTATCAAACCAATCAGTTTTGTGGGCGCTGTGGACATAGTATGGCTCCCGACCACAGGGAACGTATGCTGCTTTGCCCTGAATGCCATAATATGGTTTATCCCAGAATTTCTCCAGCAGTTATCATAGGTATTATAAATGGAGATAAAATATTAATGAGCAAATATGCTGGACGTTCTTACACCAACTACGCATTAATTGCAGGCTTTACAGAAATCGGAGAATCCGCAGAGCAGACAGTTATGCGGGAAGTAATGGAAGAAGTCAGACTTAAAGTGAAAAATATCCGCTATTATAAAAGTCAGCCCTGGGGCTTTTCTGGAAGTCTTCTGATGGGATTTTTCTGCGACCTTGAGGGTTCCGATAAAATCATTCTTGACAAAAATGAGCTGGCGGAAGCCGGATGGTTCCGAAGAGAAGAAATCGATCTGGAAGACGACCAGTTAAGCCTTACCCGGGAAATGATCATGGCTTTTAAAGAATATCGTCTATCCTGCGAATTTCTTCCTCAGAAAAATTAATATTCTCTAAAGCTTTTATATTTTCCAGAATCTGCTCCGGCCTGCTGGCTCCAATCAGCACTGAAGTCACCTTGCCGTCCCGCAAAATCCATGCTAACGCCATCTGTGTAAGGGACTGCCCCCTTTGACAGGCAATTTCATTCAACTTTCGAACTTTCTCCAGCTTACATTCGTCCAGATTTTCTTTATGCAGATAAGGACTCTTCCCTGCACCAATACGTGAATCATCTGGAATCCCATTTAAATATTTTCCAGTAAGAATTCCCTGCGCTAAAGGACTAAACGCAATACAGCCTATACCATTTTCATAAAGATAATCTTTCAGCCCGTCCTCTTCTATCCAGCGGTCCAACATGGAGTATCGTGGCTGATGGATAATAAAAGGCGTGCCCTGCTTTTTTAATATTTCGTAGGCTTTCTGCGTCTGCTCTTTTTTATAATTTGAAATGCCAACATATAAAGCTTTTCCCTGTCTTACAATCTGATCTAATGCTCCCATTGTTTCCTCAAGAGGCGTATTCGGATCCGGTCTGTGATGATAGAAAATATCTACATAATCCAGTCCCAGTTTTTTCAAGCTTTGGTCAAGGCTGGCTATCAGATATTTTTTAGAACCTCCATCTCCATAAGGTCCTTTCCACATATCATATCCTGCCTTGCTGGATATAATCATCTCATTCCTATAAGGCATCAGATCGGACTTTAAAATCCTTCCCATGTTTTCCTCAGCGCTTCCATAAACAGGACCGTAATTATTTGCCAGATCAAAATGTGTAATGCCATGATCAAAAGCGGTAAATAAAATTTGTTTCATATTTTCCATTTCGTTTACCGATCCAAAATTATGCCACATCCCTAAAGAAAGTGCTGGCAGCTTAAGACCGCTTTTCCCACAGCGGTTATAGATCATTTTTTCATATCTGCTTTCTTTTGCAATATACATTTTCCCTCCGTTTCTGCGTCATTTTGCCGCTCAAATTCATTCATATATAAGTTCCTTCCGAGTTTGCGCTTCACGACTGTCTTGTATTTCATTTTACAATATCCATTCTACTGGGCCCAGCTAAGCGCTTCCTCCAAGCTTTCTGCTCCTAGTATGTTCAACATAAAATCCGTATATTCCTGTGCCTTATCCGTATCAATATAACGGAAAACTTCTTTTAAATACTTATCTGAATGATCGTACTCATAAAGGCCAAAGGCTAGTCCACTCACCACTTCTTCCGGTGCATCTGTCTGCCTGTTTAAAATAAAAGCATCTATATACGGATTGGCATCTACAATATAATAGCAATAAGCAAATGCAGCTGCCTGTAACTTTTCTCCTGACTTTGAGGAAAATCCAAGCTCTGTAATGGTAATACTTCTGACTTCTCCTTTTGTATCCAGATATTCCTCCTGCTTTAAAAAGTCTGTCAAAACACCCAAATTCATGACTGTAAGTATTTTTGCTTCCGGTGTCTTATCATTTTCCACAGACCAATAATTTACACGGGTAAGAGGCTCTGGATAGGGATGTATCGCAATACCCCAGTCATAATTTCCATGCTCCAGCGCTGCCTCATTAAATGCCTCTACCACATCCTTTGCATTAAAATAATCCTTATTGCTTCCACCATTGCTGTTCCAGTCATGATCTACACTAAAATACACACCTGCATGGGCATAATTACTCCTTGCGGCCTGGTAGAAAATGCGGAATGCCTTTTCAAACTCTTTTGCATAATATACCGGATCTGTAGTGTCCATATAGTTCCACACCTTGCATTGGTTAATCTCATTGGCAAACACCCAGTTATGCACCATACCATGTTCTCCAGTCGAATAGCGCTGGGTCAAAAAGCTTGCCACTGCCTCAAGTTCTTTAACACCCTCTTCTTCCTCCGTATTAAACATGTAATAGTATACACCCTTTTTCTGTTCTCTTGCCTTGGGATGTATCATTTCAAGGCAGTTCTCATTCCAGTCATTCAATACGACTGCTGTAGAGCACATACCAATGCTTGTAAGATAAGAAAACAGTCCGTCATAATCACTTACTACCTTTCCGTTAAATTTGTAATCCTTCCCGTCATAAGTATAAATAATCGTAGGGTATGCCTCATCAGTAGTCTCTCCCATAATAATAGAAAGAGGAATATTATAAATACTATGCTTTACCTCTAAATCTGTCAGTTTTTCTGTTCCCAGCATGGTAGGATCAAGCAGAATTCCTTTTTTTGATCCTGTTTCCGGATATGGTTCCTGATTTTCTGCCAGAATTTCAGGATTTGCAAGATAAATTCCTTTTCCTATAGGAACATACTTTTCATCTATCAAAAGTGCCGGAATAAACTGCTTAAACAAATAGCCTTCTTTATAGGAAAAAGCGACTTCGCTGACTCTTTTTTTGATCCATGCCGCAATAGGTTTTCCAGACAATGTTTCTGTATCCTCATAGCACTCTGCAGCAAAGAGATAAAGATAAGTGTCATCGCTTTTCGGAATCTGCGGCATTTCTAAGAAATATTCCATTTGTTCTGGCATTTCCTCATCCAGTAACGCCTTCCCTGAAGCATAGTCCGCTAAATCCTGAATCTCTATCTCCACCTCACCCTGAGCAAGGTCATCAAAATCCATCTCATCCTCATCTATTTCAACCTGACTGCCAATCGTTTCTTTGCTGGCAGGCGCTTTTTTCTCACAGCCCCCCAAAAATACTATCAGCAATGCTATCATCATGAATAATAATAAAGCCTTTTTATACACCTCTCATCCCCCTGCGCTTACATATTTCACTGTAACAGATACCTGCGGCCGCCTGAGGATCTCACCAGATACAGATATTTTTCCCTGCTTGATCTGTGCGTATATTTCGTAACATTTTTCCATTGTAACATTTTGAAATCTCCATTCTGTCTCCAAAATAGGAATTCCTGTGCAGTTATCCTGTGCACCATACCTGATGCACGCTCCGGCAAATTCCTCCGACCATTTTTTCCCTGCCGCATATTAAGTATCAAGTGAAATAACTACAGCATTTGCAATATCTTTTATCGCACTGGTAAGAAAACGATCTGAAATTTTGCATTGATCTACGTCAGCTCCAATTAATATGCCTTCTTTTTCTTCTGCGGCTTTCAACACTGATTCATATAGGGAGCCCCCACACGCAAAAATAATCTCAGTTCCTTCCTCATACCACTTTAAGGTTTTTTCATAAATTTTTTCAGATGGCTGATAGGTTCCTGCATACCAATAATTCACCGTTACATCTTCAAGTTCCAGTTCCTTAGCTGCATCATCAATTCCCTGCAAATAACCATGACCATAACGAATTACAGCCGGATCTTTTTTCCCGCCGATAAATCCCAGGCGCCGATAGCCTTCCAGCACTGCCATATAGCCAGCCAAATAGCCTGACTCCTGCTCTTGAAAAGAAACACAATGTACATTACTGTTTAAATCAACCGGATTTCCTTCGGCATCAACAGGTTCCCCATCAATCAGCAAAAAAGAAATTTCTGGATAGCTGTCCTGTAATTTTCCAACTGCTTCCCGGAAATCATATCCGGCACAGACTATGATCTTCGCCTGTTTGTTGATCGCATGTTCAACAATTTCCAGATGTCCTTCGTAATTATCCTCTTCTATGTTATAACAGGAAAAAGAAACTCCTGCTGCCAGTCCGTACATCTGAACCCCTTCATATATGGCTTCATTGTATCCTCCATCCATAACGGTACCATCTGACACAAAGGCTATTTCTCCGCCCTCTTCCTGATAATCTTCATAATGATCTTCCAGCAGCTCCTTCATAGGATCTATCTTTGCTGCCTCCTGCTGCATCTGCTCTATGTCTGTATCTTCATCTTTTCTTGAAACAACTTCCTGCTGGCCAAACACAGCACACCCTGTCAACGCCCCTGCAAAAACAATACCAGCTATGCTGTATATCATATTTTTCTTCATACTTTATACCTCTTTTCCAAGTATAGCATCTATGAACACTATTTGCAAAAAAGTTCGATAATTTTTTCTCGTCAAAAGACGCCTATTTACGCAAAAAAAACTGTTCCGTCAAAACAGTCCTTTTCACACTCTACATCTCTAATATTATTTTTATTTAAGCATAAACAATCGTTGCAATCTCTTCAAATTCTTCCTGCTTTTTATCTGTCAGTATAGTTCCCGATGCTAAAGAAGAAAATGTCACTGCACTGACCACATTAAATTTACTGTTATCACATAAGACATAAGCTTTCATGCATTGTTCCACCGCTGTTCTTTTCACTAATGCTTCATTGGCATCCGGCGTTGTAAAGCCTGCAGTCCTGCTAACGCCATTTGTACCAAAAAATCCTTTGGTAAAATGATAATCCTTCAGTGTCAGCACAGCCATAGTGCCCACTACTGCTTCTGTAGAATTTTTCAGCGTTCCTCCTATCAGCACTACATGGGCTCCTTTTGCTGCAAGCTTTTGGGCATGCGCAACTGCATTGGTTACAAATGTCGCCTTTGTTTCTTCCATAAAGTCCAGCATATAACCGGTGGTGGTTCCTGCATCAAGATAAATAAAATCCTCCGGCTGAATCAGAGAAGCTGCATATTTTGCAATTCGCTTTTTCTCTTCCCTGTTTACCTCAGACTTTTGCATCACCGTAGGCTCCGCCATTTGATAAGTATGATCTGGAAGCACTGCACCTCCAAACACCTTTACCAGCCTGCCTGCTTTATCCAGCATTACAATATCTCTTCTTGCAGTGGATTCTGAAATATTCAAAAGATTCGTCAGCTCTGTTACTGTCACACTGCGTTTTTCCTTAAGAATATCCAAAATCATTTTGTGTCTTTGTTCTGATAACATTCTTTCCTCCGTTTAATCTTTTACCGGAAATGTAACTCTATTATAATTTCTCCTGTACAAACCTGCTGACTGCCTCGTAAGCTGCATCTTCATCTGTGCCCTCAAAAGTAAAAATAACTTCATTTCCTTGTTTTACGCCAAGTCCCATTAAACCAAAAATTTTCTTGCAGTCGCCAGATTTCCCATCTTTCGTAATGGTAATACTGCATGCAAACTCCTTGGCAGCTTTTACCAATTCTCCTGCAGGGCGGGCATGAATTCCTTCAGCGTCTGTAATTACATACTTAAACTCTCTCATGATAATTCTCCTTTTCTATTATTTTATTATTTTCTTTTTTACTATTCAACATTTTTCTTAAATACACCAAGCAGTACGGTTGAAATTAAAGTTCCTACTACTAGTGCTGCTACATACATAAGTGGATTTCCTACCACAGGGAATACGAAAATTCCTCCATGAGGCGCCATCAATGTACAGTGAAATAGCATGGATAACGCACCTGCTGCCCCAGAACCAATGATACATGCAGGAAGTACATGAAGAGGATCGGATGCTGCAAAGGGAATTGCACCTTCTGTTATAAACGCAAGCCCCATAATAAAGTTGGCAGGGCCGGATTCTCTTTCTTCCTTTGTAAATTTCTTTTTAAAGAGAAGGGATGCAAGGGCAATGGCACAAGGAGGCGTCATACCGCCAATCATAACCGCTGCCATAATATCATAATTTCCTGCCGCAATTGCCGCTGTGCCAAAAACATATGCTGCTTTATTAAATGGACCTCCCATATCAATTGCCATCATACCGCCTAAAATCAATCCCAAAATCACCTTGCTGGTTCCGCCCATACTGGTTAATCCGTTATTTAAAGCTGTATTGATACCACCCATAACAGGTTCCACAATAAATGACATGAGCAGTCCCATAAGCAAAATTCCTACTAGGGGATAAATCAGCACTGGCGCTATCTTTTCTAAAAAGTCCGGCAGCTTATCACATACCTTACGGAGCAGAACAATGATATATCCTGCTGCAAAACCAGCCACCAAAGCACCCAAAAAACCAGATTTTCCTCCTGATGCAATCATACCTCCCACAAACCCAAGGGCAAGTGCAGGCCTGTCGCCAATTGCCATTGCAATAAATCCTGCCAGTACCGGAAGCATAAATCCGAATGCAACACCACCCAAATTTTTAAACCAGGCCGCAACAGGTGTGATCATACCAAAATTTGCCCTCTCTTCCACGCCAAGCGCATTCACGTCTACGCACAATCCGTCAATTAGGAAGGCTATTGCAATTAAAATACCTCCGCCAACCACGAAAGGAAGCATATGGGATACCCCATTCATAAGCTGGGTGTAAATCTGGTGCCCTGCACCACCGCTTGCTTTTGACGAAGAAGCATTCGTCTTTGCTCCTGCTGCTGCATGATATACCGGCGCATTACCTTTAATGGCACGGTCAAGAAGCTCTCCTGCTTTACTAATTCCATCAGATACCTGACACTCAATGACCTTTTTGCCATCAAATCGGTCCATAGGTACCTGTGCATCTGCCGCTACAATAATACAGTCTGCTGCCTCGATTTCTTTTGCGGTAAGCACATTTTTTGCTCCTCCGGAGCCTCTGGTCTCTATTTTGACAAAACAGTCCCTTTCTTTTGCCGCCTTTTCAATTCCCTCTGCGGCCATATAAGTATGGGCAATCCCTGTAGGACAGGAAGTAACTGCAAGAATTTTAACCTGCCCGGCATCTGCTGCTTTTGTATCTGAAAGACGTTCGTCAATGCTTTCCTTCTCATCATCCGCCTTATCAATAATGGCAAGAAACTCTTCTATGGATTTGGCATTCCTAAGACTTTCAGAAAATTCTTCATCCATCATTAAAACTGATAGTTTACTAAGAACATCGAGATGAACATTGTCCTTTGTATTTGGTGCTGCAATCAGAAAAATTAAAGTAACAGGCTCGCCATCTAACGAATCAAAATCAACGCCATCCTTCACCACCATTGCCGCAAGCCCTGGCTTTGTTACTGCATCACATTTTCCATGAGGAATTGCAATTCCTTCACCGATGCCTGTAGTACTTTCCTCTTCCCTTGCATATACCTGTCTGCGGTATGCTTCCTGATCATTAATTTTACCACTTTTGACCATAAGTTCTACAACCTGGTCTAATGCTTCCGTTTTGCTTTTAGGCGTTCCATTAAGTAAGATGCTCCGCTTATCCAGCAATTCTGTTATTCTCATTTCAATGCCTCCTCTTTATTGATTGATAATTTGTTGATATACCGCTTCTATTTCTTTTTGGGTGGCCAGCAATTCAGAAAATGCACTTGCACTTCCTGCTGAAACCCCCATATAAAACGCATGTCTGAAATCTCTTTTTTCCATCCATCCAGCAATAAATCCGGCCACCATAGAATCTCCGGCTCCTACTCCGTTTATCAGCTTTCCTTTCGGTGCTGGTACATCTTGAATTGTTCCATCTGCTGCGGCAAGCACCGCCCCTTCCCCTGCCATGGAAACCAGAACATTGACTGCACCCATTTCCTGCATCTTTTTTGCATAAGGAATCACTTCTTTCCTTGTCTTAAGCTCCCTGTGGAAGATTTCGCCCAGCTCATGGTTATTTGGTTTTACTAAAAATGGATGATATTCTAAAACATTTATCAGCAAATCCTTTGTGGCATCTACCACAATCATTACCCCACGCCCTTTCAGCCTTTCCATGATTCTTTTATAGATATCATCCGGCATGGAACTGGGAATACTTCCCGCAAGTACCAGTACGTCTTCCTTTTTCAGAACATCCAGTTTTGCCATTAATCTTTCTACATCTTCCTCACTGATTCCAGGCCCGCATCCGTTGATTTCAGTCCCCTCAATTGATTTTAATTTCAAATTGATTCTTGAGACTCCATTTTTAATTGGTATCAAATCAGATCTTACACCCATTTCTTCTATCCTATGGACGATCTCTTCTCCCGTAAATCCTGCCACGAATCCCAGTGCTGTATTTTCAATTCCCAAATTTCCCAGCACCATCGAAACATTTAGGCCTTTTCCTCCAGGAAGAATCAGTTCTGAGCTGGTACGATTCGTCATACCCAGTCTAAAGTCTTCCACCGAAACAATATAATCCAGCGAGGGATTAAAAGTAACTGTATAAACCATCCTATCCTCCTTGCTTTCCGAAAGAAAATGCAACTGTCCCTATAGGAACAGAAGATTTATCCTCCTTATTTTGCTTTCCGTTGTTTTAGTTTGTAATTGAATTATACAGTCAAAATCGTTCAAAATCAATCATATTAATTCACAAATATTATTTTTCTCTTTTATTAGTTTTGCACAAATTTAAATGTTTTTGACTGATCATGATTGATTTTTTACAATAAATAGCCCCACCTAAAGTGGTGGGGTATTCATTCGGCTTATACACCTTCAATATCCGTCATTATTTTTCAATTGATCTTTGTAATATCCTCTATAGAAATTTTTGTTCCATCCTGCATGATCAGGGCCATTTTACTTTCATCTATTTTCTTTATATGTCCTGCCATTGTAACATAGGAACCACCCTTTTTCTTTCCGTCAGCCTGAAAGTAAGTGATTTCCAGTTCAGGGTGTTCATTTATCTGCGCCCGTATCCACCCCAGCTTTTCATCTAAAATCGCCTTTGCATCCTCATCCAGTTCTATTTTTTCATCTGTCAATCTGGCTGTTTCTTTCACTGCATCCTCATATCCGGTAAGTGCGGCAAAAGGAGAAAACTGCGCTGCCCGCTCTGTCACTGGCATTTGCGGACGCACTTTAGAAACATGATGAGGCAGATTTATGATGTCATCATAGCAGTGTTCTTTTTTCAGGTTATCAAAATCTTTTATGCCTTATGCCCTCCAATCTGTTTGTTTCGCTCCACTGTCATGGCGCCCTCTTCAAGATTCATTCCCTTAAGAATGGCATTTTTGCCAAACTTCTTTTTGATATCCAGCATAGCCTTTTGTATTTTTTTCTCACGTTCCAGCTCTGCTTTTTCCACTTCCTTTTGCCTTTGCAACGCATCATAATCTGTAAACAGGTCAAGTTGTTCAAAAACCTGCTCTTTTTCTGCCCTGCTTTCTTCCTCTATGTGATTTGCAGTCACATAAACTCTCCTAATCAGCAGGTTTTTATCTACAATTCTGTCATATAATTCCAATACTGCATTTGTAATCAACCGGGTAGAAGAGGTTTTATCCTCAAGATTTATGGTTCCATGCGCATGTTTCGGTATTTTTCTGCCATAATGATCTGTTGTAACCGGTCCCTTATAGCGTTTTCTGATTTCTGGATCTGTCAAATTCTCTCTGTCATATCCTACCGTTAATACAACCTGGTCTGTCACAAATCCTTTATCAACCAAATCAAGAACCATAAGATCTACCATTTCCCGCACAATCAGCTTTCCCTTTTCAAAACTGTAAGAATGTTGAAGCACTTGTCCCGAACCAATGCTGCTGTTTTCGGGTTTATATGCTTTCACATCTGCAATGGTACATGGTTCCCAGCCCCAAGCATGATCAATCAGTAGTTCCGCATTTACGCCAAAAAGTTCGTATAGTAAATCTTCATTATAAAAATCCGTAGGTTTTCCAAGTGAGCATCTGGCCACATCCCCCATAGTAAATAATCCATTTTCCTCCAACTTCCTGGCATATCCCCTGCCTACACGCCAAAAATCCGTGAGCGGTCGGTGACTCCAAAGAAGACGCCGATAGATCCTTTCATCTAATTGCGCAATTCTTACACCATCTTCATCCAAAGCCACATGCTTCGCTACGATGTCCATAGCAATTTTGCATAAATACAGATTTGTGCCAATTCCCGCTGCTGCAGTGATTCCCGTAGTCTGTAAAATTTCCTGTATGATCTTCTTGGTCAGCTCCCGTGCGCTCATCCGATAGGTTTCCAGATAGCTTCCAACATCCATAAATACCTCATCTATAGAGTAAACATGAATGTCTTCTGGTGCCACATATTTTAAATAAATATTATAAATATTAGTACTGTATTTCATATACAGCGCCATCTGCGGCGGAGCTGTAATGTAGGAAATAGAAAGTCCCAGTGATGCCTTCAGCTCTTCATCATCATAAGATTCACCCTCAAAAACACCACCCGGCGCATTTAACCTCCGTCTGGCATTGACTTCCTTTATCTTCTGCATTACTTCAAAAAGCCTTGCACGACCTGGAATCCCATAGGCCTTCAAGGAAGGAGAAACTGCAAGGCAGATTGTTTTTTCGGTACGGCTTTTATCAGCAACCACAAGATTGGTTTTGAGGGGATCCAGTCCCCTTTCTACGCATTCAACGGAAGCATAAAATGACTTTAAATCAATTGCAACGTAAATATGGTTTCTTTCAGCCATTTCTCACACCCCTTTATGAATTAATCGGTGTAAGATATATTATATCAGAACTTATGTTCTGTTTCAATCCTTTACTGATTGGTTACTTTTGGAATTTTCATAAACTCTTAATGCTGCTCTTCTCTCCATCCTGCATACAATGTCATGGATTCTGTTACCACATCCTCATCCAAATTCCAAGGTATCGTTGCACCTGGATCTAAATACCAGCCATCAAATATAAATCCTTCTCGCGTTGGAGGCTCTGAAATCTCTATAAGTTCTCCATACATTCTTTTTTGCATCTCTACCGTTGTTCCACCCTGAGTATCAAAAGTAACGCGAAATCCCCCGTTTGCTACAGCGAATGCCATACAGGCAATCAACAATGCAATAAGTACGACAATAATAATATTTAGCGTTTTAACCGAAATTTTTACCTTGCTGTAAAGCCCTCTCATAGGTGGTGTTTTTTGTTCTTCCTTTTCCTGTTTTAATTCTTCCATTTTTATTCAACCTTAACCTCTTTTTTGTTTTCTTTCTTTTGACATATCAAGAAATTGGCAAAACTTTATTATAAGGATGTCCTCACATCCCCAAAAGTAACAGACATCTTATTCTTAAAGTAAAACAGGGAGATAAAATATTTTATCTCCCTTAAAATACTAACATTTTGCATTTTAAGCCACAATGCATTAATCACTTTATATTTATTTCTTTACAAGATACTTCCGCATATCAATTGCACAAGCAATCAAAATAATCAAACCTTTGATAATGTACAACATATTAGCATCAACCGCCAAAAAGTTCAATCCTGTAAAAATAATCTGCAGCAGTAAAACGCCTACCACGATACCACTAATGCGTCCAATACCACCTACGAAAGATACACCGCCAATAACGCAGGCCGCAATCGCATCACACTCATAGTTTAATCCGGTGTTTGCGTTAGCAGATGCAATACGTGCGCCATCCAAGAAACCAGTTACTGCATACATCATACCTGCTAAAATAAATACCATCATAATTGTTTTTGATACATTAACACCTGATACATTTGCTGCTTCTTCATTAGAACCAACTGCAAACATATTCTTGCCAAAGGTAGTTTTATTCCAGATCACCCACATAACAACTACCAGAATAACGCTGTAAAGAACATATTTCGGCACTGCAACGCTGCCTGTTGCAGTAGGAATACTAAATAATGTACCTGTGATTAAAGAACGATATCCTTCTGTTAATCCACTCAGCGTCTGTCCATTATTCGTACCCCGCATCAAATACATCAGTATGATACCGTATACAATAAGCTGTGTAGACAATGTTACAATAAACGGATGCAGCTTGAACTTGGCCACACTAAACCCATTCACCAGACCTACAAGGCCACCTGTCACAATAACCAAAAGCAATACCAAAATAATTGGTGGTGCGCTTGTCATGGATGGAAAAACCTTATATGTTGTTGTAAGCAGGGATGCTGAAATACATGCTGTTAAACCTACTACACGCCCTGCAGAAATATCTGTACCCGTAAGTACAATACAGCCGCCTATTCCAAGTGCTATAGGCAATTTTGCTGCCGTAAGTGAAATAACATTCACGATAGAAGGCAATTTCAAAAATGCAGGCACTTTAATGGATACATAAATAACAGCCAATATGATAATGATATACATTGCATTATTTAGCAATAAATCAGTTATTTTTTTTGTTTTTTCTTTTGTTGAGAATTCTTTGAAAGCTTGTTGTTTTGCTTTTAAATTATTATTAGCCACTCTCTCCCTCCTTACGCATACTTCGCAGCCAGTGTCATGATTTCTTCCTGTGACGTTTCTTTTGTACTAACTTCTCCCGACAAACGTCCGCCGGACATTACAATAATCCGGTCACACACACCTAGCAATTCAGGCATTTCCGAAGAAACCATAATAACCGTTTTCCCTTGTTTTGCTAAATCCAGAATTAATTGGTAAATCTCATATTTAGCGCCTACATCAATACCTCTTGTAGGCTCATCCAAAAGCAATACTTCCGGCTCTGTAAGCAGCCATCTTGCTAAAATAACCTTCTGCTGATTGCCGCCAGACAACGCCCTGATCTGCGTTTTCTGATTGGGAGTCTTTGTTCTCATGGCTTTAATGCCCCACTCAGTTGACTCACTCATCAGCTTATTGCTGAGCAACAGGCCTTTTTTATATTTTGGCAGACTTGATATCGTTGTATTTGCCTGGATATCACGTATACCAAAAATACCCGTAGCACGCCGCTCTTCTGTCAGCATAGCAAACTTATTTGCCAAAGACTCTCTGGCGTTTCGATTCATAACCCGCTTGCCATGCAGATAAATCTCTCCCTCTTTCCTTGTTGCAATTCCAAAAATGTTTTCCAGAAGTTCTGTACGTCCAGAACCATCAAGACCTGCAACACCAAGCACTTCTCCTGCTCTTGCCTCAAAAGAAACATCTTTTAATAGAGAATACTGCGCCGTCAGATTTTTAACCTCCAAAATAGGTTCTCCGACCACGTTGTCTTTCTCGGGATAACGATTCGTCAACTCACGTCCTACCATCTGACGAATGATTTCATTCATTGTTAAATCTTTCGCAGGACTGGTAGACACCCATTGTCCATCACGCATGATTGTTACTTCATCAGATATTCTCAGAATTTCTTCCATCTTATGCGAAATATAGATGATGCCGCATCCACGATCCCGAAGTAAATTAATAATCCGGAAAAGATGCTCAACTTCTTCTTCCGTCAAAGAAGAGGTAGGTTCATCAAACACAATTACCTTGGAATGGAAAGATACCGCTTTGGCAATTTCCACCATCTGGCGCTGAGACACAGGCATTCTGCTCATAATCGTCTTCGGATCAACATTAATTTCCAGTTCTTCAAATACCTTTTGAGTTGCTTCATACATCTTTTTTTCGCTGGTTAAGGGACACCATTTTGAAATTTTAGGAAAACGCCCCAGCCACATGTTATCCATTACATTACGCTTCAGCGCCTGATTCAGCTCCTGATGTACCATTGCAACACCATTTTCCAGAGCTTCTTTGGACGATTTAAAATTGATTTCTTTTCCCTCAAGATAAATGTGTCCACTGTTTTTGTTGTATACCCCGAACAAACACTTCATCAGCGTGGATTTTCCGGCTCCGTTTTCTCCCATCAGTGCATGAACTGTACCGGCTTTCACAGTTAAAGACACGTTATCAAGCGCCTTTACACCAGGAAATTCTTTACAGATACCTT
>ERZ808044.743-NODE-743-length-27536-cov-12.660512_pt1 | contig 27536 bp, 19 predicted proteins | sample MGYA00380195_ERZ808044 | MGnify/ENA primary metagenome ERZ808044 (study PRJEB31490, sample SAMN06133423) | mouse gut metagenome | isolation source: Z7_2 | host: mice | place: China: Chengdu | collected 2015-05 ...
AAAGTAAGGGCACACGTGATCACCCAGCTGGCCAGTGTTTCCCTCCCAATAGGCGCACTAATCCTGCGGAAGTCCTGGAAGGAACGGACAATGTATTCTCCGACAGGATGAAAAAGGCCATTGCCTATGCCCTTAACCAGGAGAAAAACCTACGCCGGTTCCTCGCAGACGGAAACATTCCCTGTGATAACGGGCATGTGGAACGGATCATCCGCAGCTACTCGGTTGGCCGGGCCAACTGGTTGTTTGCGGATACCATTAATGGAGCAAAAGTAAATGCCATCATGTATTCTATGATAGAAACGGCGAAAGCAAACCAGGCGAATATCCCCATCTATCTCCAATACCTGTTTGAGCAGATACCACTGCGCCGGGCGGGAGGCGATAAAGATTTCATGGCTGATATGATGCCCTGGTCAGAAGCCTACAGGACATATGAAGAGAAGAAACAGCAACAACGTCAATCATTGTATGGACAGCTGTTCCCAGAGCCAGAGCGTCCAAGGACACCCCGGAAAAGAGACCGGAACACGGGAATGCCAGAGGGCAATGGTCTAACTGCATAATGAGCATAGAGCCTGGAGGCAGTTGCTTGTGGGCTAATGCTCCGTATCGAAGTCTCAAAAGAAACAAAAGTCTCCGATACGATGGTACTTTTGCGATTATTTGATTATCAAGGAGCTTTAACTGTATGATATCACAGGCAGCACTCCTTTTATAGACGCCGATTATTTGCCGCTTACTACCAATTTTTTCCAACTAATCACAGTATTGTCGAATCCATTATGCATTATACAAAAAGCGGGTGTGTCGAATAATCTGTGATGATTTACACAGATTATTTTACACACCCGAAATATGGGCTTTAAAGAGTTTCCGAGACCGCTCTTAATTTTTAATGGAGGCGACGATACATATGCATCGTCGCCTCTATTCATTGGACTATCTATTTCCTGACAGCCCCTATCCGATTAATTAAGCAGTTACATTTACAGAGAATGTTAACTTACTATTATCAGCAAATGTAACTATAAAATAGCGTACATTTCCAACACCGCCAGTACCGATAATTGTATTTTTAGTACCACTAATTGTTAAAGTTGTCTTTCCTTCATCCACAGAATAAGCAGCAACAGGAACTACTCCAATTGGAGTCGTACCATCGTTAGATACCTCGATTGATTTAATATCTTGGGTTATGTTTTCTAAAGTATAAGTATTGGTCTCGCTGCTTCTACTATAAGCAGTACCCGTGATTCCAGGCGCAGTTGCATTAGTAATTGTCCAAGCAATCTTGGCAGTAACATTTTTATTAGCAATATTTCCCCAACCAGCAACATCATTGCATGCACCAGTTAATTTGTATGTTACTGTTTGATTTGCACCAGCAGTATAGCTATCATCTAATGCATAAGAATATTTATAACCATTTGGGGATAATCCCGGATCCCCGTCATTGCCTTTCTCTGCCTTTACGTAATAACCATCAGCGGTATCTGTTTTTGCAGGAACAGCTTTTACTGTAGCAGCCGTGCTCTTGAAAGACGTAGAATCAATGTCAACAGCTGTATCGGAATCCTTTTTCAGTCCTAAACTAAGTGAAGGAACAGTTGCGGTTCCTACATCAGTAGCTTTTGCTAATGCAACATCACCAGTATTAAGTGTTACAGCTAAGCCTACTTTTATATCGTAGGAACTCTTATTAACGAAAACGATGCCGTCACTTGTAGCAGAATAAGTAGTAGAACCACCCGCCGTGGTAGGAGCGTTTGCGAAATAAACAGCAGGACCTGATATAGTATATGTATCTTTATCAGCTCCATTTAATAATCCTTGCGGATCCATCGTAAAATTAACATTTAAAATTGTTGGAAGTACGACACGGAAAACATTTTTGTCTACATACCCTTCAAAATCACCATTACCATTTACTTCGCCGCCGGATTGTGTAATGTCAGTGACATCTGAAGCGAATACTGTTGCAGGTGTCAATAACATTGTTGCAGCCATTGTAGCTGCGAGAATTTTAGAAACTTTTGCATTTCTCATTTTTCTTTCCTCCATTTTAAATTATTTTTCGATGGTAATCGTCATGTACATGGATACAGAACTTAGATCATTAAATTCTTCATCCACCAAATGGAAAGTGATAATGGCATCATGGATTCCCTGCGATGGAGTGGTATCCAACTTGATGTCGGCCAAATGGCTTCCTACCTCCAGATATGGAGATTTGAAAATATCCGTTTCCGGGTCATCTGCCAAAGCTATCGTGAAATAGACGGTATTCTGATTCGTCACGGCATTTTCTACAAAAGCATTCGTAGAAGCTGAATTAGCATCAGGAAATACCCAGTCTGTATTCATAGATACCTCGTAAGAGCCGACGGGTGTTTTTGCGTCTTCTTCCATCTGGCTGATGACTTCATCAACGTTATCTGGAGTCACCACATTATTGTATGGTTTGACTTCCGGGCGCGGGAGAAGATAAACAATAATACCGATTAAAATGCCGATAATGATAACTGCGATAATAATTACGACAATTAAAGGTTTCTTGCTCTTGTTTACCTTCATCTGGTTGTTGATGTTCTCAATAGCTATATCCTTAGACATGATGAAGCACCACCTTTCTATATCTTCATCAGTTCTATCGGCAGGCTATTGAGAAAACATAATACTTTTGAAATAAAAAGTTTATATATTATATTATATTGAGATTCATAAAAATATGTGCTATAATTTTGACGATAACAAAGGATAGAGGTACAGAGAGGTAGGCGGTATTGTCAGATCATTTACATTTTAGATATTTTAGAGGCGGAGACATTCTATCCGAAAAGCTGTTGTTTTCATTCTTACATATAGATGAAGATGACAAAGTTCCGTGTCTATATTGTCAGAGAGAAAGGAATAGAAATGTCGGTAGCATGTTATTAAGGAGCTGCTTATACAGACATCTTGAAGGCGCAGGCATTGTTAAATTATGGATTCAGCATTTGATGTGATGAAGAGATGGCGAGAGCAGGGGAAGGGGTTTTCATTCTAGAATGAGGTGCCTCTTTATTTTATTATGCTTGGGAAGTGAGTTTGAAATGAGAATGAAATATTTGCAATTGACACCGGGATATCGGACTGCGCTTGTGGACGGCATGTTGGTGGCGAACTCTCCAAAACATATGGCAACAGAAGAGTTTTATAAAGCATTTGCAGGCAGCAGGTTGCATTTGTGCAAAGAAGGCTATGTATATGCAGCGGCAATTTTTTCTTTGAAGAGAGACTTATCGTATATTTACAGTTATGATTATCAGCCGGAGGAGAACTGGGCGGTCTATACACAGAATCTGACTCCGCAGAGTTATGGGACGAAAGATTACATTTTTAACCAGGAATGCTGGTTCCGTGTTTGCGTGCGAAGAGAAGACGGGGAGAATCTGAGATCGGAGGATGATCAGTGTTCAGAGAGGATAATTGAGTACTATGAGATGCAGCCGATATCAGAGATTCGAAAAAAACCATGGTTTGATCAGGAGACCGAAAAAACAATAGTCTCGATTCAAAAAGAAGATCATGCACATATTATGAAATTGTGTCTGCTGACGGATACCCACTATACCATTAACGGGACGTGGGAAGATACGGTGTGCAATATTGAGAATGTAGCAAAAAATGTAAGATATGATGCAATCGTACATCTGGGAGATATGACGGATGGAATGCTCCCTAAAAGATTGACAAAGAAATACGTGAAAAATATGATTCGAGATTTGGAGGGGTGTGATACACCTCTATATATTGTACCTGGCAATCATGATAGTAATTATTTTCGCAACAGACAGAATGTGTTTTCGAAAGAAGAAATGGAAAAGCTTTATCGACTGCAGGACAAGGGAATGTCTGCAAACGGAATTATGGAAGAATCAGAAAAGGAGCATTTGCTCCAGAATACAGAATTGGATTATTTTGTAGATTTTCCTGAATTTTCTGTTCGTATGATTTTCTTGTCTTCTTTTGATGATTCGGAATGTATACAGTATGGATATACAGAAGAGCAGCTTCAATGGTTAGAGCGAGTATTAAATACGTCGGGGCTGGGGACAAAGTTTCTTGTCTTTTCTCACGATGCACCTTTGGCGAAGCTGGATTACTGGAGTTGCCATATTCGAAATGGGGAGAGGTTAATAGACATTTTGGAGGAATGTAATGCGTCAGAGCGGTATCAGATTGTGGGTTTTTTCTACGGACATACTCATGCAGATTATATCTTTGGCGAATGCAGTTTCCCAGTAATTTCCATAGGATGTGCCAAATTGGAATATTTTACAGATAAGAAGCCACGAGGGGCGATAGTTTGGCCGAGAGAAGTGGATGCAATGAGTCAGGATCTATGGGATAGTGTGCTGATCGACTTTGAAAAGCAAAGACTGAAATTAATACGTTTTGGTGCCGGAGTTGACAGAGAGGTATCTTTTGCAAAGAAGAAGAGTATATATAAAGATGTGGCGGTTATGGAGCGGAGAAACCGGAGCATGAAAGTGTGGGCGCACCGTGGGGCAAGTGGATACGCACCGGAAAATACTCTGCCTGCTTTCGAGCTGGCACATACGCTTGGCGCAGATGGCATTGAGTTGGATGTGCAGTTGACGCGGGACGGCGTTCCCGTGATTATCCATGATGAACGGATTGACAGAGTGAGTGACGGTATGGGATTCGTAAAGGATTATACACTGGAGGAGCTTAAAGCCTTTAATATGAATAAATATTTCCCAGCCTATGGGAAGATTGAGATTCCGACACTTGAGGAAGTGTATGATCTGGTCAAGAAGATGGACCTAGTGATTAATCTGGAACTTAAGAACAGTGTGGTGTTTTATGAAGGACTGGAGGAAAAGGCGCTTAGACTTGCTAGGGAAAAAGGATTGGAGGATCGGTTGGTTTACTCATCGTTTAATCATTATTCTATGAGAAAGATTCAGAGGCTTCTTCCGTCGGCGCGGACGGCATTCCTTTATTCGGAGGGGATTCTTGATATTGCGGAGTATGCAAAACAGCATGGAGCATATGCGGTACATCCGTCTCTTTTGAATGTGGAGTATCCGGGGATAGATTTGATTCGAGAATGTCATGATAAGGGAATACGAGTTCACGTATGGACTGTGAATGAAGGGGCAGATATCGAGAGGATGGAAGGAATGGGAGCGGATGCGATAATTACGAATTATGTGGAAAGAGGATTATAATTTCAAACAGATTACTTAAGTGAGCAGATTCTCCTTTGATTGACTTATTGTCAGTCTTTGTACGCTTTGGGACATATTAAATCTTAAGATGAGAAAATATTTGCCGATATTCATAATGAAGATAAAGAAATAGAAATGTATAAATATTTATGAAAGATCAATAACATAAAAATTAAGTTTAGAGTTGAAATAAAGTATATATATTATATTATTATAATATGAAAGAGAGGAGAATGATGGTAAGAGTAATTACATATGGAACCTTTGATCTCTTTCATGAAGGTCATTATCGTCTGTTGCAAAGGGCAAAAGCACTTGGAGACTATCTGATTGTCGGTGTCACAACGGAGAGCTATGACAAGACGAGAGGAAAACTGGGAGTGGTAGATTCTATCATAACTCGTATTGAGAATGTAAAGAAAACAGGTTTTGCGGATGAGGTTATCATTGAGGAAGCGGCGGGACAGAAGTTTAATGATATCAAGAAATATCACATTGATATCTTTACAGTTGGATCCGATTGGACAGGCTATTTTGATTATCTGAAAGATTGCTGCAAGGTAGTGTATCTGGAACGGACTAAGAATATTTCCAGTACGATGCTTCGGGAGCAGCGTCAGCAGATTATGAGAATTGGAATTATTGGAAATGGACGGATTGCGAACCGCTTTGTACCAGAGGTGAAGTTGGTCAGCGGTATCAGCGTGCAGGGAGTATATAATCCGAATATCCAAAGTGCAGAGCAATTTGCGGGAAAGTGGGAAATCGATGCTTATAAAAATATAGAGCAATTTTACAATGCGATTGACGTAGTATATATTGCTTCACCGCATAGTTCACATTATGCATATATCAAAGGAGCTTTGGAGCATGGGAAACATGTGCTGTGTGAAAAACCTATGGTTCTGCAGAAGCGTCAGGCGGAGGAGGCATTTTCTATTGCAAAAGAATCAGGGTTGGTTCTTTTTGAAGGAATAAAAACGGCCTACTGTCCGGGATTTCAAAAATTGCTTGGCATAGCGTGCAGCGGAATAATTGGAACCATTCGGAATATCGAAGCGTGTTTCACGAAGCTGGAACGTGAAGGCAGCCGGGAACTGACCGATCCGGTATATGGAGGCAGTTTTATTGAATTGGGCAGTTATGTTATGCTCCCCGTTCTGAAATTGATGGGGGTTGATTATAAGAATATTTCTTTTGATTCAGTTAATGGAGAGAATGGTCTGGATCTGTTTACAAGAGCAACGCTGAGATATGAGAATGGACTTGCTACAGCCACCTGCGGGCTGGGAGTAAAATCAGAGGGCAGGCTGTTGATTGCAGGAACGAAGGGATATATCCTGGTGGAAGCACCTTGGTGGAAGACCACGTATTTTGAAGTACATTATGAAGATACAGACAAGGTAGATAAATACTCGGAAGTGTTCCTTGGGGACGGATTGAGGTATGAGATCAGCGAGTTCTTGTTTCGGATTAACCATGGAGGCAAGGAAGACTTTAAGCTGACAAGAGGAGAATCTATTGCCTTAGCAGGGATTATGGAAGAATTCATGAGAGAGCATAAGAAGTAAAAATTATTCCAAAAGGGATAAAAAGATCAGAGGGATGAGAGGACTGGCATGAGGAAAGCAGAGAAAAAAGAAATATTAAATTTTATTAATAGTTTTTATCAAGCCCATGAAGAAATAAAGAAAGCATTAGGGCAAAAAAAGATGTTATTAGTACAGAATATGCTGAATGAATGCCAGGAATTTGCGATTCAATTAGGAGAAACCATTGAAAAATCGGAGGGAGAGGGGCATGTCACAGTAACTTATGTTGAAGAGTACTGTGAAACTTTGTTTTGTGTATTTGAGACTATAATAAAAGATAATGTAGATACTAATGTAAATGCATCATATAAACTTCTTACGAAGCTGATGATCAAAATAGAAAATAGTGTAAAAAATGATATTATGGTTAGAAAAGAAGTGGTTTTTTTCCCATATAAAGCGTCCATGTGGGATAGCCTTGAAAGTGTGTATATTGCTGCCAGAGAAGATCCGAACTGTGATGTCTATTGTGTCCCGATACCTTATTTTGATGTGAGACCTGACTGCACGTTGGGGCAGATGCATTATGAAGGACGTGAATATCCGGAGGGGATAGAAGTGATAGATTGGCAGAGTTACAACTTTGAAGAAAGAAGGCCGGATGTAATCTATATTCATAACCCTTATGATAACTGGAATCTGGTAACGAGTGTTCACCCAAGGTATTATTCAGAAAACCTGAAAAAATACACAAATAAATTAATATATATACCTTATTATAGTACGACAGGAGGAATGTCAGAAGGACAAAAGTTATGTCCGGCATACATCTACGCAGATTATATTATAATACAGGCACCAGGATTCAGGAAATATTTTGATGAAAGAATACCAGATGAAAAGTTTCTTCCGTTGGGATCTCCGAAATTTGATAAAATTATAAGAAAATGTCAGAATCCCCCGAATCCTCCTTCTGAATGGAAATCAAAGATGGAAGGCAGGAAAGTATATTTTTATAATACCAGTATCAATGGAATGCTTGGCGGAACAGAAGATTTTCTGAAAAAAATGAGATATGTGTTTTCGTGTTTTGAGGGACGGGAAGATGTATGTCTTTTGTGGCGTCCCCACCCGTTGCTGGAATCTACATTTGATTCCATGAGACCAATGTACAAACAGGAGTATCTGGCATTAAAGCAGGAGTTTTTGGAGAAAGATATGGGAATCTATGATACGACTCCTGATATAGAAGAGACGATTGCTTTATGTGACGCGTATATCGGAGATCCAGGAACCTCGGTGACTTCCCTGTTTGGAATTGTTGGAAAACCTATGTTTATATTAAATAATAAGCTGCACAGTGAGCCGAAAGAAGACAGTTGGCGGGGGGAAATTTGTGCACAGTTCCTTTACCCGGAGAAGGATAGATTTACAATAACTCAAGGGAATAGATTATATGTTTCAGAACCATTTGCGCATGATTACAAATATTTATGCGACTTGTCAGATTATGTATATGGCGGGGAATATAATGTAGTTTATGAGATAGATCAAAAGCTATACGTGTGTCCTCAAAATACTCAAAATATTTTAGTCGTTGATGCAAAGGGAAAGAAAAAAAAAATAGAGTTAGAGCAGGCGGATATCAGAGGAAATGCTTTTATGTGGTCGATACGATTATATAATAAGTATATTATTTTATTACCGTCTAAGTATCCTGCTATAGTTGGGTATGATGTTACAACAGGGAAATTGAAATATTTAAGAGATAATATAGATGTATTTGTCAAAGAAGAAGGAGGAATTATAAAATTTGGGGGAAGTGGATATAAGAATGGAAAGATTTATCTGTCATCGCCAACGGATGAGAGAGTATATGTATTCGATATAGAAACAGAAGAACATTTTGTTGCCGAGGTGCCAGTTCAAACTAAATGTGGGTATAGAACTATCTTACCTTATGGAGAGTATTTTTGGCTGCTGCCTTACGGAGGGGAGCAGATGAATATCGTGCGATGGAATCCTGACACGAACGAAGTGCAAGAATATAGCCAATTTCCTGAAGGTTTTCAATGTATAGATCCTGTTTGGGGAAATGAATGTAAGGAACGTCCATTTAGCAGCGGTACATTTTATGGGGATTATCTTTATCTGGCACCAGAGTGCGCTAATATGTATATTAGACTGAATATGATCACAGGAGTGATGACAAAATGGGCGCCCCCTTTTGAGGAGGGAAATGGAAAAGAATATTTTTATACGGCGGCAAAGAGCAATTTTCTTTGGGGATCGTGGGATGAAGCAGAGAAAGCGATGATTTATTCATATCCTAAGAGAAAATTATATGAAATCGATTTTAAAACCAATAGTTATTCGGAGTTAGCGGTTCAGTTTGATGTGGATGAACTAAAAGCGCATGAACCGGGCTTTTGTTATTCCTCAGAAGGACTTCGGTACTGTTGTCATGAGAATGCGTTCAATTCTATTACTGATTTTTTAGATAATGATATTACAGGAAATCAGTTTGACAGAAACCGTCAGATAGAAGCATATAAAGAAATTTCGTCTAATTATGAAGGTATTTGTGGGAATAAGATACACGAATTTATGAGTAAATTATAAGATACATTTGAGGAAAAATGATGATAAAAGTTGATGGAAAAATCCTTCGGCAGATACAGATGATCCAATTAGAAATGTTGGTTGAGGTAGACCGTATATGTAAAAAATGCGGGATTAAATATACTATTATAGCAGGAACTTTGTTGGGGGCTGTCAGGCATAGCGGATATATCCCTTGGGATGATGACGCGGATGTAGCGCTTCTAAGGCCGGAATATGAAAAATTCAGACAGGCTGTAAAAACAGAACTAGATACCTCCCGATTTTACTTTCAGGATAATCGGAGAACAAAAGGATATCGTTGGGGGTATGGGAAACTTCGAAGGAAGCATACTCTATTTCTACGGGAGCATCAGGAACATATGCCCTATAAACAGGGGATTTTTATCGATATTTTTCCTTTGGATGGTGTACCGGATAATTATATAATGAGAAGCATAAAAAATTTTGAGTGTTTTTGTGTGAGAAAAATTCTTTGGTCAAAAGTAGGGCAGAGAGCTGAGAGGAATATATTGAAAAGACAATGGTATAGGTTGCTTGCTGCGATACCAGAGGACAGGATATGGAATTATTATTACAAGATGGTTGTCCGTGCTAATAGAAAGAAAACCAGAATGGTCAGAATTTTGACCTTCCCAACACCGAATAGAGAGTATGGATATTATAGAAATTGGTATGAGAATAGTATGGATACCATGTTTGAGGGGAAAATACTCCAGGGGATTAAAGATTATGACAGTTATCTGAGCTTTAAATTTGGAGAGTACATGAAATTGCCGCCGGTGGAAAAAAGAAAAATACATCCGGTAAGTGCGATAAAACTGTTGAAGCAGGATTGATAGAAAGTATACCAATAGAAAGCACCAGAGGAAAAGACGCTTTTACGGGAAACGGAGGTTGCCTGATGGATATTTCAGTTGTATGTATGACGTATAATCATGAAAAATATATCAGAAAAACAATAGATGGATTTCTTATGCAAAAAGGAGATTTTGAATATGAAATTATCATTCATGATGATGCTTCTACAGATGGAACAGTAGAGATATTAAAAGAATACAAGAAAAAATATCCTCAAAAAATTGAATTAATACTTCAGAAAAAGAACCGCTATTCAAAAGAAAAAGGAATACAAATTTTCAAAACATATATTTTGCCTTTAGTAAAAGGAAAGTATATAGCATTGTGTGAAGGCGACGATTTTTGGATATATGACCGTAAATTAGAGAAACAGTTTAAACTTATGGAAGAAAATGATAACATTTCATTGTGTTATCATAATGCATTGATATATCAAAAGAGATGTGATCTGTTGAGACTTAATGTAAATAATCATCCATCGGGATATATAGAAAAATGCGATGTTATCAATGTTACAAAAGGATGGTATCCAACGGCTTCTTTTTTTGGCAGATCAGATTATATCAGAGAAGTTCCGTCTTTTTCCTGTATACCAACAGGTGATGAAGTCTGGAGAACATGTATGGCATGCAGGGGAGATTTATATTATTTTAACAGAGCATGGAGCGTGTATAGAGAGTTTACTGTTGAAGGATGGAATACAAGATATTATCAGGACAAGGAGCTTGCAAAAAAACACTTTAGGGATACAGTTGAATATTTTAAAGAATTTAATTTTTATTCTGAGGAACGATTTGAAAAATATATAAAAGAAAGATTATTTCATGGAGTTGATAAATACAGAGATGCACACTATGGGATGGATTGTTTGGTAGTTGAATTGAAGAGGTGTTTAAATGATCTTAAAATAACAACAAAACATGAGATAGATAATATTTTAGATGAATATTATTCGATATATGCGATAAGATGTAAGGATTATTACCGATTTACAATTGAAAAACTACTGAAAAGGGGGAAAGGGAGATTATATCTATATGGAGTAGGCAATGAAGCTATTAAAGCCCTTATAGAATTAGATAAACATGATATGACTCCCAAAGGCTTTATTATTACAAATAAGGCAAGGAATCCCTCTAAGTTAATGGGAGTTCCCGTGTATAGGGTGGATGAATTTATATTTGATGAGAATAAAATAATATGGCCATGTTTAATAAATGGAAGAGAAGAGGTTTTAAAGATTTTATCCAATAAAGAATGCAAAAATATTGTAATATAAATAATTTGTAATGGAGCGGTTTGAGGGAGATAAAGAATATGAATTTTTATGAAAAATTATTAAGTATAGATAAGATAAAAGAAAAGTTAATGGATGATGAATCAAGAGTTATATTCAATGCAAGGATTGCCTTTATGATTACGAAAGATGAGGACTCTTTTATAAAAACAGTGTGGCCATTTATGAGAAATATGTATTGCCCAGATTTAACATTTGCATATGATAATAATAAAAAAATAGATAGAGAAATTATCATATTCGGCAGTGGACACGATGGAATTATGACAAAGCATGTTCTTGATTTATGTGGGTATAGTGCGAGTTACTATTGTGATAGTGACAGTAAAAAGATAGGAAAAGTAGTAGAAGGGTTACAGATAATTTCTAAAGAGGAATTGATTGAAAAATATCATGAATGTTTAGTAATATTGGCATCAAGAATATATAAATTAGAAATGTATAAAGAATTGGCTGAAATAGGATTCCCGATTAAAAATGTAGTTTTTCCTAGGCTGGAAATTTTATGTGCTTTTAATGAAAGGCAATATTTTGATGTGTTAAAAAGTGGAAGAGACGAAGTTTTTATTGATGCTGGTTCATATAATGGAAATACAATAGAGGCATTTATGTCTTGGACAGGCGGAAAATATAAAAAAATATATGCTTTTGAACCACTAGAGGATCAGTATAAATATATAGAGCATAAATCTATTTTAAATAATTGGAACAATGTAATACTATATAAAACAGCGGCATGGAATAAAAAAGAAAAACTAAATTTTGCTAACCTTGATACAGGTTCTAGGGTTGTTGGAGAGGATACAGGAATAATTATAGAAGGATGTGATATAGATAGTATGGTTAAGGGTGAAAAGATTACTTATATAAAAATGGATATAGAAGGTAGTGAGTTAAAGGCTTTGGAAGGGGCGAGAAGAACGATTCAGCGGTGGAAACCTAAATTAGCAATAAGCGTTTATCATAAAAATGAAGATATTATAGAATTACCATTAAAGATATTGGAATTAGTACCAGAATACAAATTTTATTTAAGGCATTATTCTACAGAACAATGGGAAACGATACTGTATGCGTATGTTTAATATTGCATATGGTACGAAAAGCTTAAAATATCAATATAAAAAAGAAAACGCAAATGTTGTGGAGGATGTATGCAAATAAATAAATTATGTAAAAGAGGAAGAAACTGGGTACAAATTTTTAATTGTAATGGGGATGTAAGAGAATGTAGCTGGACAAGTGATGGGTTCCTTGGCAATCTCATAGACAACTCTTTATCAGAACTTTATCATGGGGAGGCTGCGAAAAAGATAAGGGAGCGATTAGTTCGGCAGGATTATTCCCAATGTCTAGTTGATGGGTGTCCTTATTTAATGACAGGAGATATTTGTAATTTCCAGACAGAGTTAGGAAATATTCCAGAATATCCGGAAGAATTATATTTGGCCTTTGAAAATGATTGTAATTATCGGTGTAAAAGCTGTACAGTACATAGACTATTAGAGGGAAAAACAAGGGAAGAATTAGAGCATAATTATGACATGATAGAGACTAGAATACGAGAAGCTATGCCGTATGCAAAAAGGATTAGTGCAAATGGTCATGGAGAATTATTTACAAGTAAAAGGACTCTTAAACTGTTAGGCGAATGGATGCCTAAGGCACCAGCAGAAGAATGCTCTGTTGTCTTGGAGACAAATGGTTCTTTGTTTGACAAAGAGCATTGGAAACAAATTGAAAATTTAGGACAATATGATCTTTGGGTGGGCATTACAGTTATGAGTTTTGATGAACCAACATATCAATATCTTTCAGGGGTAAAATATCCTATTGAGAGAATAGAAAATAATCTTAGATTTGTAAAAAGCCTTCGTGAAAAGGGAATTATTAATACGTTTGAGATCGCTACTGTCGTAATGGCAGATAATTTCAGAAGACTTCCGGAGTTTGCACACAGATGCATTGAGGAATTTGGAGCGGATTATGTGAGGCTCCGTCCGTATGATAACTGGGGTGGACAAAATGAAATGGAAGAGTTTTTTATGAATATAAGAAATCCGAAGCATCCTTGTTATTCCGAATATAAAGAAATTATGAAACATCCATATCTTTCCCATCCAAAAGTACTTGAGCAGAGTGGTGGAAATGATTCATATAAGAGGAAGCCTGTACCCTATGAATTATCAGATATAAAGTGGAAAATATTGACAAAAATACTAGACGAACCGAAACAGGTAATGGAAACGGTATCAAAGATTAATAATCCGGTTATTTATGGAATGGGAAATCTGACTTCTGCACTTGTTCGGGCGATGAATTCAGGAAATATCTCACCGTTATGTATTATAGATAATTATAAGGAAAGCGGATGCTTTGAAGGAATTCCCGTATATAATATTAACGAAGTAAAAGGTTTAGAAAACAAAGAGATTTCTATAATAATTACTCCTGTTAATAGCATATCTAGTGTGTATATAACATTGAATGATCATTGTATACAAGGGAAGATGATACCAATATGGGAAATTATAGGAGATATGGAGATAGCAGATAGATTGAAGTACTTAAATAGACTGTGAATATGAAAATAAAAAAAATTATACATTTTTCTTTGGCAAATACAAAAAGCGGTATTACACAATATGTTCTTAATAACTGGAAATATATTGACAAAAATAGGTTTTCATTTGATATGGTAACATTCGGCGAAAAGCTGGATTTTCAAGAAGATTTGGAGACGCAAGGATGTAGAATATTTTATGTGAAAAACCGGGCAGAAGATAATTTGAAGGATTTTCAAAAAGAGATACTGCAAATATTTTCAAATGGTTATGAAGCCGTTCACTTGCATACTAGTTATTGGAAAAGCTTCGAATTAGAGAAACTGGCTAAAAAAGCGGGAATACCTAAAATTATTGTACATGCCCATAATACCGCGGTGTTTGATGATTGTGGGAGGGAAGAGAAAGAGAAGCAGCATTACATGCTCCGAGAAGAATTATCATCGGATATTGCGACAGACTTTTGGGCATGTTCTGGGCTTGCGGCAGAATGGTTATATGGAGATAAGATTCCACAGGAAAAGATCCGTATTTTGAATAATGCCATAGACGTTCAGTCATTTAAGTTTAACCGACAGAAAAGGAAAGAAGTTAGGCAACGTCTGAGGTGGGAAGATAAATTGGTCATTGGCCATGTTGGACGATTTTCCTATCAAAAGAATCATGAGTTTTTAATAGAAGTATTCAAAGAGGCCATCAAAATAGAAAAAAATATTAGATTGCTGCTGATAGGAAAAGGGCCGCAAGAAAGTAATATACGGTCATTGGTTGAAAAATATGAATTAATGGATAAAGTATATTTTGTAGGCGCCTGTAATGATGTGAATTGCTGGCTTCAGGCAATGGATATTTTGGCGCTTCCTTCGCGTTTTGAAGGCTTACCAATTGTTGCCATAGAGGCTCAGACATCAGGTGTGAAATGTCTGGTTAGCAATACAATAACAAAGGAAACTGCAATTACAGATAATATCTCTTTCTTATCTTTAGATGTTCCTGTCTGGAAAGATAAAATTTTAGAATACAAAATTGAAATGGAACATAGAGAAAAATACGCGAATAAGGTAATACAGGCAGGATATGATATTCAACAATATATTAAAAATTTGGAAATTATGTATGATACGGATCATAGGTGAATAGATGGAAATCAAAGATTTAATAAGTATTATTGTTCCTGTATATAATGCGGAAAATTTTTTGGCAAAATGCATTGAAAGTGTATTGGCGCAGACTTACCAAAAATATGAATTAATTTTGATTGACGATGGATCTACGGATTCCAGTTGGAAAATCATTAATACATATAGTGATAATTATGAGAAGGTAAAAGGAATAAGAACCCGAAATGGGGGACCAAATTGTGCACGTAAAAGAGGAGTGGAATTAGCATCCGGTGAGTTTGTAATGTTTATCGATGCAGATGATTATGTAGATAAGTCGATTTGTGATCAGCTTATACAGTCTATAAATATACACGAAACAGATATAGTAATTCCCAGATTGATGAAGACATTAGACGGTATAGATATAGGGGTTATAGGAAGATGGCCTCAGAAAAAATATTCCGGTGTCTTTACAGCAGAGAATATGATAGACTTAAATGTATTTTATAGAGCAAATATGCCTTTAGGACTTGTTGCAAATTTATATAGGACAAGAATTTTAAAAAAAATATTTGAAATAGCAGACCAAAAAATCTTGTTTTCAGAAGATTTTTCCTGCCATATTCTAGCACTATTGGATTCGAAATCGGTATATTTTTTAGATGAATGTTTGTACTATTATCGTCAAAACAGTGATTCAATTATGCATACGCATAAAAACAGTAATTTTGAATCAGAGAAATATTTATATCGCTTTTTAATGCCAGAATTGAGAAAGAGAAAAGTTTCTTCTAAGGTTTACAAACAATTGGAATGGATTATAATTTTTTCTTTGTTGGTAGGAGGATATGAATGTTTTAAGGAGAAAAGTTTTTTATATCCTTTTAAAAATGTAAAAAGGGGAAGTAAAATAATCATTTATGGAGCAGGTGTTTTTGGAAGATCGCTTTATGATTATATAAATCAGTATCATTTATACAATATGGTTTTGTGGGTAGATAAAAATTATGAAGTTTACCAAGAAGAGGGCTTACCTGTTTGTGAAATAGAGAAATTGAATGATTTAGATTATGATTATATTGTTATTGCACTGTTGAAAATAGATATAGCTAAGAAAGTAAAAGAAGAATTGAGAAAAAAGAGTGTTAATTCAAAAAAAATAGAATTGATTGACCAGAAATTGATATCTTATCAGGAATTACCTGAAAGTTTTTGGCAGTAAAAAGGTTAGCATATGAGTTATAATATAAAGATAAGTGTTATTATGCCTGTATATAATGCGGAAAAATATATATTTAAAGCTGTTGAATCCATACTGCATCAGACGGAAACAGACTTTGAGCTTTTACTTCTTGATGACTGTGGTTCGGATAGAAGTATGGATATCGTAGCTGCCATTAGTGATCCGCGGATAAGAATTTTAAAGAATAAAGAAAATAAAGGGATTGCGTGGTGTAGAAACCGTGGAATCCGAGAGGCAAAAGGGGAATATATTGCGTTAATGGATGATGATGATTTAGCGCCTTTAAACAGATTAGAAATAGAAAAGAGATTTTTGGATGTTAATAAGAATGTGGATGTAGTTGGAGGAAATATGATCATCATCGATGAAAATGATCAATGTATTTCTCACGCCATTCGTGTTTTTAACAATCCAAAAAGAATTAAAGGAGAACTAATGTTTCGCAATATGATGACAAATGGATCGGCGATGATACGTAAAAGTTTTATTGAAAATAATCAGCTGAAATATCGCGATCATTATCTCGGGATGGAAGATTATAAATTTTGGACAGAATGTTCTTTAAAAGGGAATATAGCAAATGTAGAAGAAATTATGTTATATTGGAGGAAATCAGAAAATAATGAAACTGCAAAAAAACGAAATGAAAAAAAATTGGAACGGGCACAATTGTTTGCTGCTATTCAGCTTGAAACATTAAAAGCTAATGGATTTGATTTAAGAGCGGAAGACAAGTCTTATTTTATTAAATATTTTGATGAACTTAATGAATTTTATTTTTTAAAGGAAGATTTGGAAAGATTATTATCAATTTTGCATAAGATCATCAGCCAGGCAAAAGAAATGCAGTTGGACAATGCAAAGGAAATAGAGTTTGTTTGTAAAAATATGTATTCAATAAAAACTAAAAAGTCTGAATTGTGGGATTGCTAGAATTTTAAAGAGGAATGAAATGAATAATGTGTATGATATAAAATCAGCAAAAAAACTAAATTTTATCTTACCCTTAGAATGCAATATGAAAGAAGATATATTAAGAGGAAGTTCTGTTTTAATAGTTGTACACCTTCATTATTTGGATACGATTGATTTTTACATGGAATATATTAATAATATACCAGATGAGATAAAACTTATTATTACTGCTTCAAATGATTGTGTGAAAAAAAGACTGCAGGAAATAAAAGTAAGTAAGAAAAAGAAATATAAAATCGTGGAAAAAAGAAATCGAGGGCGTGATATTAGCTCATTCCTCGTTGCTTGTAGAAAGGATATACTTAAATACGATTATATCTGTTTTTTACATGACAAAAAAGAGAAAGGAGATTTGCAAAAGTCCGATACATTAAAATGGATTAGAAGTTTATGGGAAAATATGATTGGAAGTAAGGCATACATAAATAATGTTTTGTATACTCTTCATAAGAATCCACGGCTAGGTCTCTTAGTCCCACCGTTTCCAATTAGTGAAAATTTCTCTTTTTCTTTATATACAGATGCGTGGCAAAAGGATTTTATAGTTACTAAAAATTTGGCAAATGATATGAATTTACAATGTGAATTGGATTCAAGTAAACAGCCAATTACATTAGGAACAGTATTTTGGGCAAAAGTTGCAGCACTTAAAAAGTTATTTGAAATCGAGTGGAAATATGAAGACTTTCCAGAGGAACCATTAAATGATGATGGTACAATTAGTCATGCAGTAGAAAGAATTTTAGCATATGTTGCACAGGATGCTGGATTTGAGACAGGATGGGTGATGACGGACAGGTATGCTGCTGAAGAATTTGAATATACACAGATAGTATTAAGAAAAGCATTCCAAAGGTTGAATGAATCTTTAGACATAAGAAACCTTTCAGAGTTGGAAAATTATGAGGAAAGAATAGAAAAATTATTACGATTTATCAATATGCATGAATGTCTTTATATTTATGGAGCTGGAATTCGTGGGAAACGAGTTCTTTCTCTTTTGAAAAGCTTACAAAAAGAACCCAATGCTTTTTTGGTAAGTGATAAATCTAGTGATTTGAAAAATATTGATGGAATACCTGTTTATTCATTATCGGATATAGAATTGGATAAAGAATGTGGAATTATTGTCGGTGTTGGTAAGAAATATCAAGATGAAATTCTATTTAACATAAGAAAGAAAAATCAGCAATTTAGAAATATATATGTTGATTAGGCTTCGGTTTTGAACTATTTTGTATTTAGAGGAGACATATAAAGTATGTTTATATCGGTGATAGTTCCTGTATATAATACAGGTGTATATTTACCCAAATGTATAGAGAGTATTATCAATCAGACATATAAAAATATTGAAATTATTTTGGTGGATGATGGATCAACAGATGAAAGCCTTGAAATATGTATGGATTATGAACGAAAGGATTCCCGGATTATAGTTTTGAAAAACAATCATCAAGGATTAGTAGAAACACGAAAATGTGGCGTGAAAAAGGCTAAAGGTGAATATTGTATTTTTGTGGATAGTGATGACTGGATTGAAAATACTTTGTTGGAAAAGATATTGGCTTTAGTTGAGGATGGAAAGATTGATATTGTTAATTATGGTATGAGCAGTGTGATTGGAGAGGAGAAAATAAAGCACCATTATACAATATCGGAGGGAGTATATGAAAGGCAGAAATTATGTGATATTTATAAAAAAATGATGTATGATTTTGAAAAAAATGAACCTGGTATATTACAATCATTATGTACAAAACTAATTAAAAGAGAATTACTATGGAAAAGTATAGAATCTGAGGACAGGCGTATTACAATAGGTGAAGATGCAGCAGTAGTGTACAATGCCTTGCTTAATGCAAAAAAGATTGTAGTTACATATGATAGTTTATATTTCTATAGAATTCATTTAAATTCAATGAGTCGGTCAAAGGATATTCATTTGTTTACTAAAATATTTTTCTTTCAAGAATATATGAAAAAGATTTTTTCTAAGTATGATATCCGTTATAGATTAAATGAACAATTACAGGCATACTTATTACATTTTATAGAGAGAGGGATTAAGGATAATTTTTCAATAGCACTTTCTCCGGTATATCATATTCCGCTTCAATTGATTCGAAGAGAAGATCAAAAGATAGTATTATATGGTGCAGGTAATGTTGGAAAATCATATTATAAACAGTTATATGAAAATAATGGAATTACAGTAGTCGCATGGATAGATCAGCGGTTACAGACAAAAAAGATATTTAATCGTAAAATAGATTCTTTAAGCATACTCCGAAAAATAAAATTTGATAAAATACTAATTGCGGTTAAGGATCAAAATACGGTTAAAGAAATTAAAGAGGTATTATATAATTTTACTTCAGAAGACAAAATTTTATGGGAAGAGCCGCAAGTAGATTTCTGGCAAAAAGAGATTAATATTTAATCACAATAGGAGTGCAATATGGTAGCGGTATCGGTTATTGTTCCTACCCATAATTCGATAAAATATATACAAGAATGTATGGATAGTATTTTAAGACAAACATTAAAAGATATAGAAATAATTTGTATCGATAGTAGTGTGGATGGAACAACAGAAATTTTATATAATTATCAGAAAAATGATAAGAGAGTCAAAGTAGTTATAGATGAAAATTCGAGTTATGGATATAAACTAAATCTAGGGATTAGATATGCAAAAGGAAGCTATGTCGCAATTGTTGAATCTGATGACTTTATAGCAGACAATATGCTTGAAGGTTTATATGAAGCAACTGTGAAAGGTAAGCTAGATTTTGTGAAAGCAAATTACGAGGGATTTATTGATACGAAATATAAACGAGTGTTTTGCCATTCGGAAAGAGTGGAAGAAAAACACTATAATCGAATTATTGATTTAAAAAGAGAAACGGAGATGAAACCTTTTGTAGGCTATAATATTTGGACTGGAATCTATAAGACGGATTTTTTAAAAAGAAAAGGAATATGTTTCCATGAATCAAAGGGTGCATCATACCAGGATATAGGGTTTTCGTGTCTCGTTGCGATGATGGCGGGGAAAATATGCTTTTTAAAAGAGTGTTATTATAAATATCGTATGGATAATGACTGTTCATCAGTAAAATCAGATGAGAAATATAAGTGTATATCATTGGAATTTTCATGGTTAAAGTGCCAAATGAAAAAATTGGGTTGTGACATAGAAGTAAATAATAGTCTCTATGAAATATCTAAATTGACGTCGTACTATTGGAATTATACAAGATTATCGAAAAAGTATCAGAGAAAATTTTTAGAGCATACAATTAATATTGAGTGTTTTTATGAAAATAAATCATGTTGCCACATGCCTATTGAAGAACACATCATGAAAATATTTAGAGGAGATATTAACAGTATAGAGAAAGAAGAGGAAAGAAAAAAAGATAGAATAAATTGTTATAAGTATTTGTGGAATATTTTTCATAACTTTAATAGTATAGTATTGGTTTGCTATGGGATGTACGGTCAAGCGGTTCATAGGTTTATGGATTTGACGGAAAGTAGTGCAAGTATAACGATTTGTGATAATTACCTGAAGGAGAAAGGAATGGAAATCATCGATGTTGAAACAGCAGTTGAAACAAATCCGGAAAGTTTCTATATCATTGCTAATAAAAGGCATGGAGAGGAGATAAAATATCAAATAGAAAATTTGGGAATAAATAAGAAAAATATTTATATATGTAATAATATAGCAATAGGAATAGATTTATTGGAGGAATTTGGCAGGTATCGAAAGTATCTTGTAACTGCTCAATGATTGCCAGGATAGTGTTTGCAAAAATATAGGAAGGATAAAAAGTTATGGCGGGAAATCTTTATTTAAAAAGTAATTATGACGCTGTCTTGGATGAGTTGGGAGAGCGTACATTTTATATATTTGGAACTACGTTTTATGCACACACTTTTTATCTTTATTGTAAAGAAAAAAATGTTGCTCAAAATATAAAAGCTTTTGTCATTTCGGATATAAATAAATTTGATGATACCAGAAAATTACATATATTTCATGGAATACCGATTAAGGATATTCATTGGTTAAAAGAAACGGATAAAAAAGGTTGTGTTTTTTTGGCGGCAAAGGAAAAGACAGTAAAAAATCAGTTGTATCATGTATTTGAAGAAAATTTGGAAGGCAACTGGTATTATACATGCGATTTTGTGAATATGACCATGTATTATTATTATCTTTCATTTCCTTATAGAAATATAATCAAAAGATATATGGTATCTTCAAACCAATGCCAAAATGGAACTTATCTTATATATGATGATAGATATCGGAATGAATATCTTTACATGCCCAGGGTTTTCAGGGGAGTACTTCCTGACACACGTATCTTTGAAGGAAAGGAAAGCCTGGATGAATTGTGTGAAAAACAATTAGGCCAATATATTTGTATCCATACGACGGGTAAAATACATGAAAGCAGGTATCAATGCAAAATATACTTGGCCAAGTCTCATTTTGATGAGGAGTTGAAAGAAGAGTTTGATTCCCCTTTTTCCGAGGTCATTCAGGTAGGCGCCGATCTGACAGATGCGGATATTGCAGAGTTAAAAGATAACACAGGAGATAACATTTCAAAAAGGAATAGAGATTATTGTGAAATGTCTGCAGTATATTGGGCATGGAAAAATGATAAAGAGAGTGATTATATTGGATTATGCCATTACAGACGCAGGTTTTATGCTGACGCGGAAATGCTAAAAGGGATTATGGGAGAGGGATACGATGCCATATACACAATTCCTCAAATTACAGACGGTGGATTGAGGGAAGAATTTGTGGAGAGGAACTATTTTCTTACACCTGAGATGTGGCAACTTACAGAAGAGGCGATCGAGCGGCTGTCTCCGGAATATTTGGAAGCCTGGCAGGCTCTCTCGGAATCCTATTTTCTTATTTCGTATAATATGTTTATTATGCGCAGGGCCATATTTGAAGAATATTGTACCTGGGTATTTTCTATTCTGGAAGAGGTTGATAAATATTACCTTGACCAGGGGATACAGTGTGACAACCGCTATCTTGGATATATTGCTGAATTATTAAATACTGTATATGTTATGAAAAATAGGGCATCCCTGAAAAAAGGCTATGTAAAAATGAAAATGCTTGAGAAAAAAATATAGAATGAAACAGAGAAAAAGGAGAAGCTTATGAAACCAGCCAGCAAATTGGATAAAGTGATAGGTAACTATATATCAGATCACCGGCGGGATGATTTCAGCGATATCTTGTCGAAGGATGAGCGGCTAGAAGTGGCTTCTTACCTGAGTGAGCTTCCGAACGGATTACTGGGATGGTATCCATTTAGAACAGACAGCACGATTCTGCAGATTGGTAGTTGGTTTGGTGCGTTTACAGAGATGCTGGGTTCAAGATGTAAGAGGATCACGGTGGTGGAAAGTGACACTTACCGCGCCGCCATGACAAAGATCAGATTGGAAAGTATTGGTAATCTGGAGGTTGTTGATAGAACTATTTTTGAATATTGTCAGGAATGCAGACGTAAGTTTGATTATGTTATATTTGCGGTTGATGAAAATAAGGACGAAATTCCGGATAAAAAAGCTTATTTAGCGATCATTCAGGCTGTAAAATCTATCTTAAGTATGGAAGGGAAACTTCTGATGGCTGTGCCGAATCGATTCGGGGCAAAATATTTCTCGGGAGAACCTGATCCAAATACAAAAGTAAGATTTGACGGGATGACCGGCGATGAATCCGGTCTTTACCGTTTCAGCAGAGCGGAATTGCTGGAGTTTATAAATGGAGCAGGCTTTCTATATTCAAAGATATATTATCCTATGCCTGATCATCGGCGCACTCGGCTGATCTATACAGAGGGTTTAAGGCCGGGAACAGATATGCGTGAAAAAATTGACATATATGTGGATTATAAAACGGAACGTATCCTGGATGAACCTATATTGGTAGATCATTTGATTCAGAACGATGTCATGCCGTTTTTTTCAAATTCTTTTCTGATAGAAGCAGGAAACACTTCCTGCAGCAATGTCATCTATTCCGCGATTTCAGCGGAACGAGACAGGGATAAGGCGTTCGCAACCAATATTTATGATAACGACATGGTAGAAAAGATTCCCTTGTATCCAGAGGGCAGGGCAGGAATCGGCAGGCTTTTAGAGCATACGCGTGAGCTTTCTGAAAGAGGGATTCCGGTGCTGGAGATGGAAGAAAAAAATGGAAGAGTGGTAATGCGGCGAGTGCATGCGCCATCGCTTTCGCGATATCTTCGTGATGCGACAAAGAAGGATGCGGGAGTGCTAGTTCGCTCTATGGACGGACTTCGGGAGTATATATTAAGATCCTCAGAGCATATGCCGGCGGAGATGAACAGTATGAGACACTGGGCACTGGAAGAGGAGTGGGGAATCATCCTCAAAAAAGCATATATAGAAATGATACCGGTAAATTGTTTCTATGATCAGGGAGAATTTCTGTTCTATGATCAGGAGTTTGCCAGGGAAAATTGTCCGGCAAATTATGTGCTTTTCAGAGCATTGAGGGATATGTATTTCTTCGCTTCGGAGCTGGAAGAGATTGTACCCCTGGAGACGCTCATGGACAGATATGGACTTACTTCAACCTGGGAATATTATGAACAGGAAGAAGAACTGTTTCAGACAGAGCTCCGTCGACGGAATGTTTACAGTGGTTTTTACCATTGGATATGGTTTTACGGTAATGTGATGAAAGAAAACAGGAGAAAATTAGATATGCAGAATGGGGAATATAATTGCTTTGACCCGCTTTATAATCTGGACGGCAGAAGGGTGATCCTTTTTGGCTCGGGAAAAATAGCGGATTATTACCTGAGTAAATATGGAGAAGCAGGCAGACCGATTTTCATTGTGGATAATAATTCCGATAAATGGGGGACGGAAAAAGCTGGAATAGAGATTAAAGCACCGGATGCACTAAGCAAAATGATGTACGGTACTTATCGGGTAATCATTGCGATCAAGGATTATGAGCCAGTCGCGGAACAGTTAGAAGAAATGGGAATCAGTGTTGACAGCTACCGGGTTTTAAGTTGGGAGATTGATATATTATTACCGGAAAAGCTTACGGATACCATGTCTGATGGTAAGTATAATATAGGCTATGTTACAGGAGTCTTTGACTTGTTCCACATAGGTCATCTGAATCTTCTTAAAAATTGTAAGAAGCGATGCCATTACCTGATCGCCGGTGTGCTTACGGATGAGCTTACAGAGCAGGATAAAGCAAAAAGGCCTTTTATTCCGTTCGAAGAAAGAATGGAGATTGTAAAGCAGTGTAAATATGTAGACAGGGTCGTTGCTGTGGATTTTCACAATACTAATAAAATTGATGCCTGGAAGGAACTACGATATGGTTGTTTGTTTTCTGGAAGTGATCACGAGGGTCAGCCATATTGGACTTGGCTGCAGCGAAAATTGCGTACAATTGGTTCAGATCTGGAATTTTTCCCGTATACGAAAAGTACGAGTTCTACCATGCTGCAGGCTGCGATTAAGGGCAGGATGAAATAGGTCAAGGAAGGTGACAAATATGAATATAATCTGTTCCCCCGCCGGGATTGTAAATCCTTTCCGCCCCGGTCAGGGTATTATGGATATTGTAAATGTAGGTTTTGGCAATCTTTCTCTGGAATTCGATATGTGCTGCTCAGCATATGAGTTGGAGCACTATGGGAAAATACAAAAGAGTAAGGAAGACTGGGAGCATTTGAAAGATTATGACTTCCTGCCGGTTTCCGAGCATCCATCCGAGATTGGCCGTTTTTATGAAAAAATGATTTCTGTAAGCCAGGAAAAGGATTTGCAGATTCCCCTTGCCCGTGCTCCGTATCTGCCGAGAGACACGAAAAGAATGGATTTAAGAGAGCTGATGCTTACAATTCACAAGGAAAGTATTAGATTCTGTGGAAGGGTTGGCTGCCGCTATATTGTGATACGTCCGTTTTTGGTAACCTCTGATTTTAGCGTGCAAAGGGTTTGGCAGGAGGAAACTTGGGAAGCGAACCGGCAATATTTTCTTCAGTTAGCGGCTGTTGCACGGGAGAATAATGTAGGAATCCTGCTCGAAAATCAATGCCGCAGTGTAAACGGCCACATGGTGCGGGGTATCTGTGCAGACAGCTATGAAGCGGCAGAATGGATTGATGCGTTGAATCAGGAAGTCGGTGAGGTACGGTTTGGATTCTGTATGGATGTTGGAGTATGCAGTCTCTGTGGGCAGGATATGCATGAGTTCGCCCGTGCATTAGGCAATCGAACGAAAGCAGTGATTCTCAGGGATTGTGACGGTCGGCATGAAGGTTCAATGCTGCCGTTTACCTGCGCATATTCAGGACAGCCAAGAACAGATTGGCTGAACTTGATCCGGGGGCTTCGGGAAACAGGATTTGATGGTCAGCTGGTTCTTGATTTTCGGGACACGGTGTGCGCATTTTCACCAATTCTGCGCCCGCAGTTGATGATGCTTGCAAAGTCTGTGGCAGAGTATTTCAAATGGCAGATAGAGATAGAGAACTTGTTGAAGAAGTATAGTTCGATCGTCCTGTTTGGCGCAGGAAATATGTGCAGGAACTATATGAAATGTTATTGGGAAAAATATCCCCCGCTATTTACCTGCGACAATAACCAGAAGATATGGGGGACGCAATTTTGCGGTCTTGAGGTGAGACCTCCGGAGGCGCTTAAGGAAGTCTCGGAAGACTGTGGGATATTTATCTGCAATATTTATTATCGTGAGATAGAGCAGCAGTTGCGGGATATGGGAATAGAGAATATCGAGTTTTTTAATGATGAATATATGCCGTCATTTTATTTTGACAGGTTAAAAATCGTGTAGGGAGAAGGAGAGTATAGGGATGAATTCCATAGGAGTGCAAACGAAGAACGTAGTATATGATTCTGAACTGAATCTGCGGGTAGAGTCGCAGGTAGAGCCGTGCGGCGGGACAACTTTAGAGGGATACCAGATGTTGAAGAGGGCAGGTTTTTCCAGTGTAGACTTTAGTTTGAATTCGTATCTTTTGAATACATCTCTGTATAAATTCGAATTAAATCATTTTTTTGATCAGTCGATAACTGAATTAGAAGATTTCTTTCTGGCGCATAAGGAAGGCGCATCTTCTGCAGGAATTATTGTTCGCCAAATGCATATGCCATACCCGGTCTATGTACCTGGCGGAAAGGAGGAACTGAATGACTATCTATGGAACGTAGTTGCACCTAAGAGTATGCAGATCTGTTCTTTTTTTGGGTGTCCGTATATAGTAGTGCATGGATTTAAGCTGTCGAGGAATCTTGGATCGGAATCTTTGGAGTGGGAGCAGACGGAGAGATTTTTGAATTCGTTGGCGCCTATGGCAAAAGAGATGGGGATTACAATCTGTATCGAGAATCTGTATGATGTGATCGGGGGGCATGTGGTGGAAGGACCATGTTGTAATGCCAGAAAAGCGGCAGAACGGATAGATAGATTCAATGAGAAATATCATGCAGAGGTGCTTGGATTTTGTTTTGATACTGGACATGCGAATCTTGTCGGGATTGATTTTGAAAGGTTTATCACAGAGTTAGGGCATCGGCTGAAGGTGCTGCATATTCATGACAATGACGGAGTGGGAGATCTTCACCAGATTCCGTTTACATTTACCAGGACACGGGAGAATATGGCTTCGACAGACTGGGATGGATTTATCAGAGGATTGAAGAGAGTAAAGTATGACGGAGTATTGAGCTTTGAGACGGCTCCGGTGCTGACAGCGTTTCCGGATGAGATGAAGGAGCAGGTGCTCAAGTTTATTGCACAGATAGGAAGATATTTTGCCGGAAATATTTGCCAGGCGTGAGATTGGCTTTAATGTTCTCTGCCAGGCATGAAGAGGATGTATTCGGAAAATTCGTTAATTCACTTTTTTCGTTGTATTTTATTTGTAATGTGCTACTACTTTCAAAAGCGAGGAATCTGAGGACGGATTCACAACCATAAAAAAGTAGGATATACTACCTCCATAACCAGGATCCGTATACT
>ERZ808044.746-NODE-746-length-27430-cov-4.517713_pt1 | contig 27430 bp, 25 predicted proteins | sample MGYA00380195_ERZ808044 | MGnify/ENA primary metagenome ERZ808044 (study PRJEB31490, sample SAMN06133423) | mouse gut metagenome | isolation source: Z7_2 | host: mice | place: China: Chengdu | collected 2015-05 ...
TGGTAGCATTAAATTGTCAGGCGCTCTGCGCCGTCACCCATATGGTTCTTCCCTTTTTATCAAAAGGGGCCAGGGTAATTCAATTTGCCTCTGCCGCCGCTTTTTTGCCCCAGCCGGATTTTGCCGTTTATGCAGCTTCCAAAGCCTTTGTCCTAAGCTACAGCCGGGCCTTAAACCGGGAACTGAGACCCAGGAACATTGTGGTTACGGCAGTCTGCCCGGGCCCGGTAAAGACAGAGTTTTTTCAGGTCATGGGGAAAGAAGCAGATAAGAGTTACCCCATTTATAAGCGCCTGATTATGGCAAAGCCGGAAAAGGTGGTAAAAAAAGCCATTGAGGACAGCATATTAAGAAAAAGCGTTTCCGTGTACGGCCTTCCGGTGAAGGCATTTTGGCTGTTTTCCAAGGTGGTTTCCCATGAGTGGATTCTTTCTGTTTTGGACAGAATCAACAGGAGAGAAGGAGAGGTCTCATGAAATTAATTTCCAAAATTTCCAAAGGAAGTTACGGATACCGGAATTACCGGAAAAAGATCCAGCTGACAGAGCTGGCAATCGGAACCGCCATGATTCTGGCCCAGCTTTTGGCCCGGAATTTTACCGATAATCAGGCGGCCCGGAATATTCTTACGGTTATGGCTATTTTGACCGTTCTGCCGGTGGCAAATGTGGCTTCCCCCTTTTTGGCATCGTTTCCATACTCCACGCCAGGTAAGGATTTTCATAAAGCCCTGCTCCCCTATGAGGAGAAATGTGTGATTCTCTATGAATTAATCGTCACATCCAAGGAGCAGATCCTTCCCTTGGACGGGGTGGCAGTGCATCCGGCAGGTGTCTGCGCCTATTGTTCCAATCCGAAAACAGACATAAGCAAGGCGGAGAGCTATTTAAACTCCATGTTCACCGCCCACAGGCTGGAGGGAAACGTCCGGGTAATAAAAGATTTCGGGACTTTTGAACGGCGGCTGAAAGGTTTTAAGCCTGCCTCTGCCTATGAGGATGACGGAAGCGTGGATTATGCCGCAGAACTTTTGAAAAATTTATCCATGTAGGAGGTTTCAGGCTTCTATGCGTCAGCTGACAGTAGGCCCCAATGAGGCGGGGCAGCGTCTGGACAAGCTTTTAGGAAAGTATTTAAACCAGGCTCCCAAAAGCTTTTTTTATAAGATGATGCGGAAAAAGAATATTACCCTCAATGGGAAGAAATGCCAGGGGGATGAGCGTCTGTCAGAGGGGGATGAAATCCGGATGTTTTTGGCAGATGAAACCATCGAAAAGTTTTCCGGGACAGCTTTTAAAGAAGCGCCGAAGATATGTGAAAAAAACACGGAAATTTCCGGCCGGGAGCCTTCTTTTTCCCGTATGATTGTTTATGAGGATTCCCATGTTTTGCTCATGAATAAGCCTTCCGGCATCCTTTCCCAAAAGGCTAAGGAATCGGATACCTCTCTGGTGGAAATGATGATCCGGTATCTGCTGGATTCGGGCCAGATCACGGAAGAAGCCCTGCGGACGTTCCACCCTTCGGTCTGCAACCGCCTGGATCGGAACACCAGCGGGCTGATTGCTGCCGGGAAATCGTTAAAAGGCCTGCAGCTTCTTTCCCAGGCATTTCATGACCGGACCATCCACAAATATTATCAGTGTATCGTTGCAGGCCCTGTGTCTGCTCCTGAGAAAATAGAAGGGTATTTAAAGAAAGATCCCAAAACCAACCAGGTTACAGTCTCCCGGACAGCTCTCCTGGACAGCCAGCCCATTGCCACAGAATACCTTCCCCTGGCTTCCAACGGCCGGTTCACCCTTTTACAGGTTACTCTGCTTACAGGCCGGACCCACCAGATTCGGGCCCACCTGGCATCTATAGGCCACCCTATAGCAGGAGATGGAAAATATGGCGTCAAAGCAATAAATGAGAAAGCCAAAAAGCAATATGGCGTCAGCAGCCAGCTTCTTCATTCCTGGAAGCTGACCATGCCGGACAATCTGCCGTCCCCTCTTTCCCATCTTGCCGGAAAGAGTTTTGCTGCAGAACTTCCGGAAGATTTTTTGCGGATGGCAAAGGGAGAGGATTTGATTCTTTATTGACTTTTCCTATTCTGGTTTGTACAATAGATGGGTAAGAAATGGAAGAGAGGCAAAAAGGAGGAAATGGGCGCATGAAAAGACCATTTTGCAAACAAAGGATATTTTGCATGGCAGCGGCAGTCTGCCTGCTTTGGAGTGTCCCTTCTTACGGGGCTATCTACAATACACAGAACAATGGGGAAGTTTTTACCGGGGGAACGAAAATCAATGGGGTAGGAGTAGCCGGTTTAACTCCGGAGGAAGCAAAGGCGCAGATAGAGGATCTTTGCGGCAACAATTATACCCTGACCCTGATAGGAGCGGACGGACAGAAAGAAACCATCCGGGGGCAGGAGATTGGATTGCAAGCGGCCCTGGGAGACGGGTTATCTCAGATTTTAGCAGAACAAAATGAGAATGGCCGTATTTCCGGTCCTGCTGTGGTGAACAGCTATGACCTTCCCATGGATACCTATTATAACGGGGAAGCTCTCAGAGGAAGGCTGGCATCCTTAGAGATGGTTTCCGGATCTAATGTGAAAAAGATGGAGGATGCCAGGATTGCCGCCAACCCCAATGGGGAGGGATTTGTGATTATTCCGGAAACAGAGGGCAATGAGATTGATCCGGACAGGCTGACGGAGGCGGTTTCTGCCGCTGTATTAAATCATCAGCTTACCTTGGATCTAAAAGAGGCAGGATGTTACCGGCAGGTTCAGATCCGCTCTACGGATGAGACATTAAATAATCGGCTGGCTGCTATGAACCAGCTGGGGAATATCAGTATTACTTACCATTTTGGAGAAACGGCGGAGGTCCTTGACGGGGCAGCTATTTCCCCGTGGATACTGGGTACGGACGGAAATACGGTAATTGTAGATCCCAATCAGGCGGCTGCCTATGTAAGCGGATTGGCGGAGAAATATGACACAGCGGGAAAGCCTCATCTGTTCCTCACTGCATCCGGGCAGGAGGTGACAGTTACCGGCCCTTACGGTTGGAAGATTAATCAGGCGGCGGAGACCCAGGAATTGATTGCCGCAATTATGACCTGTCAAAGCTCAGAGAGAGAGCCGGTTTACTCCCAGACAGCGGCCAGCAGAATCGGCAATGACTACGGCTTAACCTATGTGGAGGTGGATCTGGGAAATCAGCATATGTATCTGGTGGAAAACGGTCAGTGTATATTGGACGCTCCCTTTGTGTCAGGAAATGTTTCTAAGGGATGGACGACACCGCCGGGAATTTTCGGCCTTACTTATAAACAGAGAGACACGGTGCTGCGAGGAGCGGATTATGCCTCTCCTGTAAAATACTGGATGCCCTTTAACGGAGGCATCGGTCTCCATGACGCAAACTGGCGGGGAAGCTTTGGAGGAAATATTTACAAAACCAATGGTTCTCACGGCTGCATCAACCTGCCTCCTCAGAAGGCGGCAGTGCTTTTCGATCATGTATATAAAAATATGCCGATTATCTGCCACAATTAATCTTGAGATCAGGAGGAAATATATTAATGGGAAAGATTATTTTAACCGGCGACCGGCCCACCGGACGCCTTCATGTAGGACATTATGTAGGCTCTTTAAAGCGCAGGGTAGAGCTGCAGAACTCAGGAGAATATGATGAGATTTTTATCATGATTGCGGATGCCCAGGCTCTTACGGATAATGCGGACAATCCGGAAAAGGTCCGCCAGAACATTATTGAGGTAGCGCTGGATTACCTGGCCTGCGGGCTGGATCCGGAAAAGTCCACTCTGTTTATTCAGTCCCAGATCCCTGAGCTTTGCGAACTGTCCTTTTACTATATGAACCTGGTGACCGTATCCCGTCTTCAACGGAATCCAACCGTAAAATCGGAAATTCAGATGAGGAACTTTGAGGCCAGCATTCCGGTAGGATTTTTTACCTATCCCATCAGCCAGGCAGCGGATATTACCGCGTTTCAGGCCACTACGGTTCCGGTAGGCGAGGATCAGATGCCGATGCTGGAGCAGACCAGGGAGATTGTACACAAATTTAATACCGTATATGGGGAGACCCTTACCATGCCGGATATCCTTTTGCCGGATAATAAGGCCTGCCTGCGCCTTCCCGGCACGGACGGAAAGGCGAAAATGAGTAAGTCTCTGGGAAACTGCATCTATTTATCCGACACAGAGGCAGAAGTGAAGAAAAAGATCATGTCCATGTTTACCGATCCCAACCACCTTCGGGTGGAGGATCCGGGCCAGGTGGAGGGAAATCCTGTATTTATTTATCTGGATGCCTTCTGCAGGGATCAGCATTTTGCCAAATATCTCCCGGATTACCAAAACCTTAGTGAGCTGAAGGCCCATTATACCAGAGGAGGCCTGGGAGACGTAAAGGTAAAGAAGTTCTTAAACGCAGTGCTTCAGGAAGAGCTAGAGCCTATCCGCCAGCGGAGAAAAGAATGGGAAAAACGGATCCCGGAAGTTTACCGGATTCTGGAAGAAGGAAGCAAAAAGGCAGAGAAGGTTGCCGCCGAAACCCTGGCCGCTGTAAAGCGCTCTATGAAGATTAACTATTTTGAGGATAAGGAGCTGATTGCCCAGCAGGCAAAGCGCTTTGGGGAAGAAGCATAGAGATATCCGCCTGGACGGTTGCCAACAACAAAAATTAAAGCAGTGAATCGAAGATGGTCCGCTGCTTTTTTCTTTGAGAGGAAGTTTATGGATACAAGAACCTTGATAGATTTTTTAAACACTGTTGAGCCGATGAAATACAATACCCGCCACTCCTGGACCTCTAAGGGCCGCCGGGAGAGCGTAGCCGAACATAGCTGGCGGCTGGCCCTTATGGCATATCTGGTAAAGGATGAGTTTCCCGAAGCAGATATTCATAAAGTAATCTTAATGTGCCTCTGCCACGATCTGGGAGAGGCGGTTACCGGTGATATTCCGTCCTTTGAAAAAAGCGGTAAGGACGAGAAAATAGAAGAAGAGGCGGTGAAAGGCCTTTTAAAATGCCTTCCCCAAAGCTATGAGGAGGAACTAACCGGCCTGTTTCGTGAGATGAATGAGAGGAATACCCTGGAAGCCCGGATTTATAAGGCGCTGGATTCCATGGAATGTATCATCCAGCACAACCAGGCGCCCCTTTCCACCTGGCTTCCCTTAGAGCATGAGTTGAACCTGGTTTACGGAAAAGAAAACACCGCCTTTTCCCCCTATATGGAAGAGCTTCGGAGAACCGTCAATGAAGACACCAGAGAAAAATTAAGGGCTGAAAAATAAAAGCAGACAAAGTAAAAGGAATTGTGATATACTACTAACAGTTTCGGCAGCACACAAGCGTTCTGACGAACTGGCAGGTGACGCGCAGCGGCGCGTGCCGATTATAAAAGGAAGGAGAAGGGATATGGGAACCTGGAACAGCCGGGGGCTTCGGGGCTCCACCCTGGAAGAACTGATTAACCGGACCAATGACAGCTACCGGGAAAAGAAGCTGGCTTTAATTCAGAAAGTGCCCACCCCCATCACCCCCATCTCCATTGATAAGGAGAGCCGCCACATTACCCTGGCTTATTTTGAGCAGAAAAGTACGGTGGACTACATTGGAGCCGTCCAGGGGATTCCGGTGTGCTTTGACGCCAAGGAATGTAGGGCATCCACATTCCCTCTGCAAAATATCCACCCCCACCAGATTGCTTTTATGAAAGAATTTGAGGAGCAGGGGGGAGTTGCCTTTATTATCCTGTCTTTTACTGCCTTAAACGAAACCTATTATCTGCCCTTTGACGCGGTATACAGATTCTGGCAGCGGATGGAAGATGGAGGAAGAAAAAGCTTCACCTACGAAGAGGTGGATAAATCCTGGCAGATCCGCTCCCATCGGGATATGCTGATTCACTATCTGGAGCAGATCCAGATGGATTTGGAAAGAAGAGATTGACAGATTTACACTTGTCTTTTATAATAAATCAATCACGTTATTAGATTAGCACTTTACCATAAGAAAGTGCCGGATTTCAGGAGGCTCATCTTTATGACCAACCGTTTACTTCATACCCCGGAGGGAGTCCGGGATATTTACAGCGCTGAGTGCAGGCGTAAGCTGGCCCTGGAGAATAAGATATTAAATGTCTTATACCTTTACGGCTATGAACATATTGAAACCCCAAGTTTTGAGTATTTTGACATTTTCAACAAGGATCGGGGAAGCGTGGGAGACCGGGAGATGTTTAAATTCTTTGACCGGGACAACAACACCCTGGTGTTAAAACCGGATATGACCCCGGCAGTGGCCCGGTGCGTGGCCAAATATTACATGGACGAGAACAGCCCCCTAAGACTTTGCTATTTAGAGCGTACCTTTAAAAACAATACCAGTTACCAGGGCCGCCTCAAGGAGACTACCCAGACAGGGGCGGAGCTCATCGGAGATGACTCAGAACAGGCGGACGCAGAGCTGTTGGCCCTGATTATTGAAGCCTTAAAGGCCGCCGGGTTAAGGGAATTCCAGGTGGAGCTGGGCCATGCGGATTTTTACCGGGGCCTTGCCGAGGAAGCCGGAATGGATGAGGAAACTCAGGAACAGTTAAGGGATCTAATTGAAAATAAAAATTATTTCGGCGTGGACGAGCTGCTAAGCTCCCGAAACCTTCCGGAGGAAACCAAACAGGGATTTTTAAAGCTCTTGGAAATGTTTGGATCCGCCGGGCAGATCGCCCAGGCAAAGGAATTAACCGCAAATCCCCGGGCGTTGAAAGCCATTGCCAGACTGGAGCGGATCCAGGAGCTTTTGGAAGATTACGGATTGGCAGACTACATTTCCTATGATCTGGGAATGGTGAGCCGCTATCAGTATTATACCGGAATCATTTTTAAAGGTTATACCTACGGCACCGGAGACTATATTGTTACCGGAGGCCGCTATGACCGGCTGCTAGAGCAGTTTGGAAAAAACAGCCCTGCAGTGGGCTTTGCCATTGAAGTGGATCGGGTACTGACCGCCCTTTTAAGGCAGCGGATTGATGTGCCCTTTACCCAGGTAAGCGCCCTGATTTTGTTTGACCCTGCAGCGGAAAAGCAGGCCATCCGTCTGGGCCGCCATTTCAGAGGGCTTTCCCTTCCCGTGGTAACCAGTATAAAGCGGCCGGATATTTCCATTGAGGATTATAAGAAGATGGCCTTTTCCAGGCAGATCCGCACGGTTCTCTATCTGGAAAAGGATGGAAAAACTGTGGAAGCCATGGATTTAATTAATGGAAGCATCAACCAGATTCCATTTTCAGACTACGTGAAAGAGGGATGATATGAGATATTTGACAGTGGCTCTTGCCAAAGGGCGGCTGGCCCAGAAGGCTATGGAGCTTTTTGAACAGATAGGCATTACCTGTGATGAGATGAAGGACAAATCCTCCAGAAAGCTGATTTTTGTCAATGAAGATCTGGGGGTGCGTTTTTTCCTCGCCAAGGCCAATGACGTTCCCACCTATGTAGAATACGGGGCCGCCGATATTGGCATTGTGGGAAAGGATACTATTTTAGAGGAAGGACGCAAGCTTTACGAGGTGGTGGATTTAGGGCTGGGAAAGTGCCGTATGTGCGTCTGCGGGCCGGAATCTGCCAGGGAGAAGCTAAAGCACCACGAATTGATCCGGGTGGCCACCAAATACCCCAATATTGCAAAGGACTATTTTTATAATAAAAAGCATCAGACCGTAGAGATTATTAAACTCAACGGTTCCATTGAGCTGGCGCCCATTGTAGGACTTTCTGAGGTGATTGTAGACATTGTGGAGACCGGATCCACCCTGCGGGAAAACGGCCTTACGGTGCTGGAAGAGGTATGCGGCCTTTCCGCCAGGATGGTGGTAAATCAGGTAAGCATGAAAAGGGAAAATGAGAGGATTACCAAGCTGATACAGGACTTAAAACAGATACTTCGGGAGGATGGCGCATGAGAATCATCACATTGGACGAGAGTTCCAAACAAAATATTTTATCGGATTTGTTAAAGAGAGATCCCAACAATTACAGCCAATATGCCAAGGCCGTTGAGACAATTGTACAGGATGTAAAGGAGAATAAGGACAAGGCTCTTTTCGCCTATACGGAAAAGTTTGACGGGGCAGTGATTACCGGGGAAACTGTCCGGGTTACCAAAGAAGAGATACAAAAGGCCATGGAGCAGGTGGATCCCGCTCTTTTGGAGGTTATGAAAAGATCCATGGAAAATATCCGGGCTTACCATGAGAAACAGCGCCGCCAGAGCTGGTTTGACAGCAAGCCGGACGGAACCATATTGGGGCAGAAGATTACCCCCCTGGAAAGCGTGGGAGTCTATGTGCCGGGAGGAAAGGCGGCCTATCCCTCATCGGTTCTCATGAACATTATCCCCGCCGTGGTGGCAGGGGTTCCCCGGATTGTCATGGTAACTCCTCCGGGAAAGGACGGAAAGGTCAATCCCGTTACCCTTACAGCCGCCTGTCTGGCAGGAGCCACAGAGGTGTATAAAGCAGGGGGAGCCCAGGCAGTGGCGGCCTTGGCCTTTGGCACAGAGTCTATCCCCCGGGTAAATAAAATTGTAGGCCCGGGAAATATTTTCGTCGCTCTTGCCAAAAAGGCGGTTTACGGCCATGTAAGCATTGACAGCATTGCAGGCCCCAGCGAGATTCTGGTCATCGCCGACGACAGCGCCAACCCAAGATTTGTGGCGGCGGATTTATTGTCCCAGGCGGAGCACGATGAGCTGGCCAGCGCCATTTTGGTAACCACCAGCATGGAACTGGCAGAAAAGGTTTCCCAGGAGATAGATGAGTTTGTGAAAAATCTTTCCAGAAAAGAGATTTTGGAAAAATCCCTGGAAAATTACGGATATATCCTGGTGGCGGATACCCTTGATCAGGCTATTGAGACTGCCAATGAGATTGCCTCGGAGCATCTGGAGATTGTTACCAGAAATCCTTTTGAGGTTATGACAAAGATTCGGAATGCAGGGGCTATCTTTATTGGGGAGTACAGCTCCGAGCCCTTGGGAGATTACTTTGCAGGCCCCAACCACGTCCTTCCCACCAACGGAACCGCCAAGTTTTTCTCACCCCTGGGTGTGGACGATTTTATCAAAAAATCCAGTATTATCTATTACTCCAGAGAAGCCTTAAAGGAGATTCATAAGGATATTGAAACCTTCGCCGGAGCTGAGGGCCTTACGGCCCACGCAAATTCCGTCCGGGTACGGTTTGAAGAGGAAGAGGAAGAATAAGGTACAACGAAAAAAGGAGGCAGATTATGGCCCGAACTGCGGAAATCATCCGGAATACCAAAGAAACCCGGATCCACTTGACTCTGGATTTAGACGGCAGCGGAGCAGCCCGGATCCAGACCGGCATCGGCTTTTTTGACCACATGCTGGAAAGCTTTGCCCGCCATGGCTTTTTTGATTTAAGCCTGGAGGCGGAGGGGGATCTGAATGTGGACAGCCACCACACCATTGAGGATGTGGGAATTGTGCTGGGGACTGCCATAAAAGAGGCCCTGGGGGAGAAAAGGGGGATTGTCCGTTACGGAACCGCCATTCTTCCCATGGATGAATCCCTGATCCTCTGTTCCCTGGACCTGTGCGGCCGTCCTTACCTGGCTTATGATTTGAACCTTGACCGGGAGTTTGTGGGGGATCTGGAGACAGAGATGATAAAAGAGTTTTTCTATGCAGTTTCTTACAGCGCAGCTATGAACCTGCACCTTAAGCAGATGGCAGGTTCCAACAATCATCACATTATTGAGGGGGCTTTTAAAGCATTTTCCAAGGCTCTGGATCAGGCGGTTTCTCTGGATAACCGCATCCAGGATGTCCTCTCTACGAAAGGAAGTCTTTAAATGCAGCTATATCCGGCGATTGATATTAAAAACGGACAGTGTGTCCGCCTGACCCAGGGCCTTTTTGACAATGTAAAGGTCTATTACAATACCCCAAGAGATGCGGCGATGCTGTGGGAAGAAATGGGAGGAACCTTTCTCCACGTAGTGGATTTAGACGGAGCATTGGCCGGACATCCGGTGAATCTGGAGGCAATCCGCCAGATTGCGGAAGCGGTGCGGATTCCCGTAGAAACAGGAGGCGGAATCCGCACCCGGGAGGATGTAAAAGCCCTGTTAGATCTTGGGGCCAGCCGGGTTATTATTGGAACTAAGGCGGTGGAAAGCCCGGAGTTTGTAAAACAGCTTGTAGAAGAGTTCGGCCCGGACAAAATCGTCCTGGGAGTAGACGCAAAGGATGGCCTGGTGGCAGTGGAAGGCTGGGAGAAGGTCAGCTCTTTGACTGCGTCAGAGCTGTGCGGACAGATGAAGGATTTTGGAATCCGGCATATTATCTACACGGATATTTCCAGGGACGGAATGTTGTCCGGACCCAACGTAAAAGCCACGAAAACGCTTACAGAGGAAACCGGTTTAGATGTTATCGCCTCCGGCGGCGTTTCCTGTATGGAGGATCTGGAAGCCCTCTTTGAAGCAGGAATCCAGGGAGCGATTATGGGCAAAGCCCTTTACGAAAAGAAAATTGATTTACAGGAAGCGGTCCGCCGCTTTCAAGTTTTCTGCAGAGAGGAAACGCGTTAAGAGCGTATTTTCTGCATAGACCAGGAGGGATTATGACAGACTATAAAAAGCTGATTCCCAGCTTTGGATGTAAAAATGGCCAGGCGATTATCCGGGATTATGGCCAGGAGTATTTCAGCAATGACATTTTGACTCTGGCCTCTTATTATAGCGATAATGGGGCGGATCAGCTCCTCATTTCCGATTTATCCGAGACAGATGAGGATCACGAGAGGACTATCGGCATTATCAAGGAAGCGGCCCGGGCTATTGACACCCCTATTATTACAGGCGGCCGGACAAAACGGCTGGAAGATGTAAAAAAGTATCTTTATGCAGGGGCCGGAGCCGTCTATCTGGACGTGTCTGTACCGGAAAATGTGGATCTGATGAAAGAAGCGTCGGATCGGTTTGGCAGTGAAAAAATCTTTGCCTACCTGCCTTCTGCCTCCTATCTGGATTCGGTGGAAGAGTATACTCAGCTTGGGGCGTCCAAAATCATTGCGGCAGATGAAAAGCTTTCCCAGAGTGATCTTACAAAAATCGGAAGTATGGATCAGGAATTTTTGGTATTCTGTGATGACGATGTGGTGGGAACCATCACTTCTTATCTGAAATTCTCCTCTGTAAAAGGGGTTATTTTAACTGCTCCGGGCGAAAAAGAGGGCAACTGCATGTGGCTGAAGCAGGAATTAAAGGCCAGAGGAGTTGGAGTGGAAACCTTTGAGGCGGCCTATTCCTGGGAAGAGCTAAAGACAAATTCTGACGGTCTGGTTCCGGTGGTGGCACAGGACTACAAAACCCGGGAAGTATTAATGGTGGCTTATATGAACCGGGAAGCTTATGAAAAAACCCTGTCCACAGGCCGTATGACCTATTACAGCCGCAGCCGCCAGTCCCTGTGGCTGAAAGGGGAAACCTCCGGCCACTTCCAATACGTGAAATCCCTGAAACTGGACTGCGATAACGACACCATTCTGGCATTGGTATCCCAGGTGGGGGCAGCCTGCCACACCGGGGCCAGATCCTGTTTTTTTAAAACCATAGCAGAGAAAGAACACAAATCTTCCAACCCTTTAAAGGTATTTGAGGACGTATACCAGGTGATTCAGGACAGAAAGGAAAATCCTAAGGAAGGTTCCTATACTAACTACTTATTTGATAAAGGGCTCGACAAGATTTTGAAAAAGCTGGGGGAAGAGTGCACAGAGATTGTCATTGCTTCCAAGAATCCCAATCCAGAGGAGATCAAATATGAGATTTCCGACTTTTTATACCACATGATGGTTCTTATGGCCCAAAAGGGAATCTCCTGGGAGGATATTACGGAAGAGCTTATGAATCGCTAATTAACATAAAAATTTTATGTAAAGGAGCAGACTTATATGTCACCAGTAATTGAAAAATTTTTGCGTTATGTTACTTATGATACCCAGTCGAAAGATGAGCAGCCCCAGATTCCCAGCACGGAAAAGCAGCGGGCTTTGGCTAATGTCCTGGCAGAAGAGCTAAAGGCCATGGGGGCGGAAAATGTCAGCGTAAGCCAGGAGTCTTATGTTTACGCCACCATCCCGGCAACCACCGGCAAAAGCATCCCGGTTATGGGACTTATTGCCCATATGGATACTTCTCCGGACGCCTCCGGAAAAGGCGTAAAGCCCCGGATTGTGGAAAACTATGACGGAGGAGTCATTGTACTAAATCAGGAGAAAAACATTTTCCTGTCCCCGGCGGATTATCCTTCTTTAAAAGGGTATGTGGGAGACGATCTGATTGTCACAGACGGAACCACCCTGCTGGGAGCCGATGACAAGGCGGGTGTGGCGGAGATTATGGCAGCGGCAGAATATCTGCTAAGGAATCCCCAGATCCCCCACGGAACCATTAAAATCGGGTTTACCCCTGACGAAGAGGTGGGCTGCGGGGCGGATGCCTTTGATGTAAAGGGCTTTGGCGCAGATGTGGCTTACACCGTAGATGGAGGAGCCTTAGGGGAACTGGAATATGAAAACTTTAATGCCGCATCGGGAAGGGTTATTATCCACGGACGGGGCGTCCATCCCGGATCTGCTAAAAATACTATGAAAAATGCCAGCCTGATGGCCATGGAATTTCACTCCCTGCTGCCTGTAGCCCAAAATCCTATGTACACAGAAGGATATGAAGGGTTTTTCCATCTGGGAGAGATAAAGGGTGATATGGTTGAGGCCCGGCTGGATTACATTATCCGGGATCATGACAGAGACAAATTCGAGGAGAAAAAGAAGATTTTTGCCGCTGCAGGGGACTTTTTAAACACCAAGTACGGCTCCGGCACAGTGGACGTTCATCTGAAGGATTCCTATTACAACATGAAAGCTCAGATCGAGCCTCATATGTACCTCATTGATATTGCCAGAGAGGCAATGGAAAAGCAAGGGGTAACGCCCAAGGCAGTCCCCATCCGGGGAGGCACCGACGGCGCCCGGCTTTCCTACATGGGTCTTCCCTGCCCCAATCTTTGCACCGGCGGCGAGAACTACCATGGGGTTCATGAGTATGCCAGCGTTCAGTCTATGGAGAAGATTGTGGAAGTGCTGGTGGAGATGGTGAGAATTTTTGGAGAATTTTCCTGGGATAATTAGTAGCGAAGGTATATTGGGAAAAGTCTTATGGCAGGCATGGTAGCTGCATTTGGCAAATTATTGAACCAGCTTCGGGCCTTATGATGAGATATCAGGAAGCAACCATCAGATTTGGTGGTTGCTTTTTTGCGCCCGAGAGAATGAAGACGGCACTGAAATGTAAAAGAGTATTGCAACTTTTCATTTACATTTATCATATTGCAGATACTCAGACAGATTATCCACATTTGTTTAAAGAATAGGCCCATTGGTTGACATAAAAGCAAACGCTTCTGGAAGCTTCTCCCTGACATCATGTATGGAACTCCACGATACAGGTATCCAAGCCAGGGCTCATTGTTCCCATACATGGTCAGATGCCTCTTATATCCCCACTCTACCAACTGGTTCTACTTTTCACAGAGTGTGGAAATGTATACCAGTTAATTTTTATACTCGCAACCAAAGCGGCTTATAGTGAGCCGTTTTTTTTGTAGGAGACAATTCAGGGATATTGCATGAGAAATTAAAAAATGTTATACTGATGGTACAAAGGCATTCTGTCACACAGCTGGGTACTGTGGAGTATGACGGCAAGCTCAAATGATAAAGGTGGGATAAAATGCGCCAAGACACGTATACTGCACAGGCAGTTAAGGCAGCAGAAGATAAAATTAACAATGATAAAGCGTGTAAAAAGATATTGGCTTCCAAAGAAATTCTTGCGTACATTTTAAAAGGTGTGGTTCCTGAGTATGCAGAGTGCAGCTTGGAGGAAATTGCGGAGCAATATATTGAGCCCAATGAAATTTTCGGAACGGTTCCGGTGGCGCCGGGATTGACAGGGAAACGGGAATATATAGAAGGGATGCAGCAGGAAGACGGGATATCAGGGGAAGCAACCATCTTTTTTGATGTAAAGTTCCGGGCATTATTGCCAGGTTCCCAGGAATCGTCTGCCCAGATCTGTTTGTATGTGGATATGGAGGCCCAGAACCGCTACCGGCCGGGCTATCCTTTGGAGAAGAGAGGGATTTATTATCTTTCCCGTCTGATTTCCTCTCAGATACAGAAGGTATCAGAGAATACAGATTATGGAATTTTGCAGAAGTGCTATAGTATCTGGCTTTGTATGGGAAACGATATTCCAAAGGCTGAGCAGCAGAGTATTACCCGGTATTCTTTCAAAAAGGAAGATGTTTATGGTGCTTCTGATGTGGCTTATGAGGATTATGATATGATGAGCCTGGTTATTTTGAGACTTGGGGAGAGCCCCACAGAAGAAAAAACTTTGGGAATGCTTCAGACTTTGTTTTTAGGAAGTATGATACCAGAAGAACGGCTGAAAAAGCTGGAAGAAAAGTATCAATTAAATATATCAGAAGAAATTGGAGAGGAGGTCAGGAATATGTGCTCGTACAGTCAGGTGATAGAGGATAGAGGAATTGAAAAGGGAATTGAAAAGGGAATTGAAAAAGGAATAGAAAAAGGAATAGAAAAAGGAATAGAAAAAGGAATAGAAAAAGGAATAGAAAAAGGAATTTTGATATACCGGACCTTGCTGGAGACGAAAAGTATTCCACAGACTGTGGCAAAGACAAAAGAGCCGGCAGATAAAGTGAAAAGAATAGCAGAGCAGTATGAGGTGGAAGTGTTAGAGTAATTGCGTCCTTCTGGGCGCAGTTTTAATGGGTGGAAATTCCATCTGGCAAAATATGGAGGACATGGAGACAGTTGAGAAAATACAATTGAGAAATTGAGAAATGCAATCGAAAAACTGCTTGCCAAATCCCGGATCTTATGCTAGAATAATACTCGTTGCAAAGCAAGCCGGCTTGTCGGAATGGCAGACGAGGTGGACTCAAAATCCATTGGTGGCAACACCGTGCGGGTTCAAGTCCCGCGGCCGGCACGAAGCATAAACCGTGAATTTTCTGGTAATATCAGGAGATTTGCGGTTTTTTTGATTACTGTAAAAAGTAGTCCAACCAGAACAGGAATGTGGTATAATGGAGGTGTTACATTCGGTGATGAATATAACAGAAATACAAATCAGGAGGGGAAAAGCATGAAAAAGAAAACAATCCGATTAACAGGTTTTGCATTGGCGATGATGCTCAGTTTATCGCCAATTGTGCCGGCGGGCAGTAATCCATTTGTGTTCACTGCCGAGGCTCATTCCGGCAGAACAGATTCAAGCGGGGGCCACCGGGATAATAAGAATAAGAGCGGATTGGGCAGCTATCATTATCATTGCGGAGGTTATCCGGCCCATTTACATACGAATGGAGTCTGTCCGTATAAGAATGGGGCTGCCGGCAGTTCCGGAAGCACAGGCTCTGCCAACGGTAATGCATCCGGCGCCGGAGGTACTCAGGCTGCCGCTCCGATACCGGAAACAACGGCTGCAGCGCCCGTGGAAACTTTAGGCTGGAAACAGGATGAAAAGGGCTGGTGGTACAAGGACAGTGAAACGACTTATAAAAAAGACGGTGTATATAGTATTGACGGGAATTATTACGCTTTTAACGCCGAAGGTTACATGATAACAGGCTGGCAGGAGATAGGCGAATACTGGTATTATTTTGATGGAAACGGGCATATGCTGATAGATGTTTGCACTGTGATTGACGGGTCCTATTGTTATTTCGATAAAAATGGCAGGTGGGATGAGGAGTATTATGACAGCTTCAGTGATTACCTGGATAATTATGATTATTAATACAGCATTGCAGGTATGGAAATATAAGAGGGGGAAGGTTTCGGCGCTCCCGGTGCAATGACAGGAAAAAGGATACAGGGGCTCTAATTTAAAGGCTCCCGTATCTTTTTTTATTGAACAGGTCACCGCCATAAATATAACCGCTTTGCGGGTATCACTGCGGGCGGATGCTAAAACTGACCTTTAAAAAACTATTAAAATTGGATGTTTTTATAGTGTCAGTCCAATGCTATAATGGGGACACATGAGAATCTATAATAGCAGAAGGTGAGGAGATAGGCTATGAACAATGAGAGAACAATGAATACACACAGAGAGGGCAGTGCGGCTGGCAGAAGAGAGGTTCATTCGAACGTGATGTCGGTCGTCATGACAGCATTTTTTGCGGCTGTAATATTCCTGGGAATCCAGTCCTTCCGGATACCGCTACCGGCTGCAGTAGGAACGCCGTTTCTTCATTTCGGCCATATTTTTGTAATGCTTTCGATTGTTTGTCTGGGTGGAAAACGTTCTGCGGTGTCAGGAGTATTAGGCCTGATAATTTTTGATATTTTAAATGGCTATCTTCACGCCATTCCCAATGTGTTTGTCAGTACAATTATAAAATGTCTGTTTGTGGGGGCCGTATTCTCAGTTATGAAAAGAAGAGCGGCCGGGGAACGGAAGAAAGAGTACATGGCGGCTGTTATCTGCGCAGCTTTGTATGGAATCACAAATATCGCAGTAGATTTTGTCTGGTCGGTTGCGGAACTTGTTTTACTTGGCAGTACGCTCAGCGCAGCCGTTGCGGCAGAGGTGATGTCCATTCCGGCTACGATTATCAATGCAGGCTTTACCGTTATTGGGATTGCTCTTCTTTATATCCCTGTAAGCTCGGCCTACCGCCGTATCGGTTAGAGATGGCATATGCTCATTTAATGTGGTAAGCAGGACGGGAAAGGACAGGGACAATTGCTATGGATATGACCGCAATTCAGACACTTTTAAAAGAATATGATCTGGACGGATGGCTTTTTACGGATTTTCAGGGACGTGATCCCATTACACATGATTTTTTGAAACTGACTGACCGGAAGTGTACCAGACGTTTGTTCTATTACATTCCGGCAGCAGGACAACCGGTTAAAGTTTTGTCGGCGATTGAACCGCTTCTTTTGGATCATTTGCCGGGGAAGAAGTTCCTGTATAAAGGAATACAGGGACAACGTGAGGTGCTGGCGCAGATATTGGAGCCGGGTAAACGCATTGCCTGCCAGTATTCGCCCGGAGGCAATGTCCCGACCATCAGTACCATGGACGCCGGTCTGGTGGAATATTTGAGGACATTCGGGATGGAGCCAGTGTCCTCAGCCGATCTGATGCAGCATTTCGGCGCGGTGCTGACCGAAGCCCAGATTGAGTCCCACCGCAAAGCAGGGGTTATCATCCATCGGATTTTGGATGAGATATTCTCCTGGATTCGGAAAAATCTGAATGAGGGCAGGTATATTGACGAATGGATGATGTTAAAAGAGTTTGGGAGGCTGATCAGAGCAGAAGAAATTTATATGGATTCGCCGCCTTTTTTCGGCATCGACGATCATGCCTGCGACCCGGGATATGAGCCGGAGCCTTCCGGTTCGAGGCAGATCCGGGAAGGCAGCCGGCTGATTATTGACATTGCCGGCCGGCTGCCCGAAGAAGATGCCGTCTACTATGACATCTCCTGGTGCATGAATGTGGGGCCGGAGATTGACCCGGAATACGAACGGTTATTCAATTCGGTATATAATGTCAGGAGCAGGGTTTTGACCTTCATCCAGGAACGTCTGAATGAGGGAAAGGCAATCTGCGGATACGAAGCCGATGCGCTGGCGAAAACGCTGTTCCGGGCCCAGGGACTGGATTCGTATATCATGCACCGGACCGGCCATAATATCGGACATAACTGCCATGGAATCGGAGCCAATCTGGATGATTATGAAACGCATGACGTGCGCCGCCTCCTGCCTGGTACCATGTTTTCCATTGAACCGGGGATTTATACACAGGAGTACGGTGTAAGGCTGGAATATGATGTATATATAACAAAAGATAAAAAAACGAAAATCTTTGGGCCGGTACCGGATAAGATTCTGGTAATTTGAAATAATTGTTTTCAGTGATTGACAAATGGTGTGAGATACCCTATAATGCAACTAACTATTTTACGGGAGTGTTCATTATGACAGCAAAAAATTATGCATGTGCGAATACAACAGCATATACATTTTATGGCTACTGGTGCTTTTATTTTGTACCGGTTCTTTTTGCTGCGCGTGAGCATTTACGGATAGTCAGACAGTATCAGTAGCCAGATACTTAGCGGGAGATTTGACGAGCCGATGTTTGCATGTGCAGACACGGCTCTTTTTTAATTTAACAGGAAAACATTCCTGTTAAATTAAAAACCGCTCTGCGGAGGATCCCGCGAGCGGAATTCCGGATAACAGCAAAAGCCCCGCAGAGACGGGCAGAAGGGAGATACATCATGGAGCAGAAAATTTTAGATTGTACATTGAGAGACGGAGGACTGGTAAACCGTTTTTATTTTACGGATGACTTTGTGCGCGGACTGTATCAGGCAAATTTACAGGCAGGCATTGACTATATGGAATTTGGATATAAGGCATCGGAAGCGCTGTTTGACCGCAGGGAGTTCGGAAAATGGAAATTCTGCCGCGAGGAAGATTTGAGGGCTGTTGTCGGGGATAATAAAACCTCCATGAAGATTTCCGTTATGGCTGATGTGGGGAGAACCGACTACAGTAAAGACATTTTGGAAAAGAAGGACAGTGTGATTGATATGGTCCGGATTGCCGCCTATGCGGAACAGATGGGGGAGGCAATGGAGATGGTAAGCTGCTGCAAAGAGCGCGGCTATGAAACATCGGTAAATATTATGGCGATTTCCAATAATACGGATGAGGAGATAGACAGGGCGCTGGAAACCGTGAGTAAAAGCCGGGCTGACGCAGTCTATGTTGTGGACAGCTACGGCTCCTTTTATCCGGAACAGATTAAAGCGCTGACAAAACGATACATTAGATTGGCGGGGAATGGCAGAAAGGTGGGGATCCATGCCCACAACAACCAGCAGCTGGCATTTGCCAATACGATTGAGGCAATGCGGTGCGGCGCCGCGCTTCTCGATGTGTCGGTGAACGGAATGGGCAGGGGAGCCGGCAACTGCGGTTCGGAACAGCTCTTGGGATATATCGGCTCATCGGAAAAATATAATGAGCTGCCGGTGATAGAGTTTATTGAAAATCATGTCCTTCCGTTGAAGCAGGCCGGCATCCTCTGGGGATATGACATTCCGTATCTCCTGACAGGGCAGGGGTGCAAGCATCCTTCCAAAGCGATAGAATTTGTCGAGAACCACAGGACGGAGTACGTGGGATTGTTCAGGCAGATGATGGGGGCGTAAAACAATGAAAGGGATCGCTTGAAAAATCGGGTATAATATTGTATGATATACGAAAATGGGCAGAGCAGGCCTTGTGGAGGTTGTGCTCTGCCGTTACAATGGAGGTGATGGCAGTGACTTGTCAGGAAGCGGAGCATCTGGTGACGCCGTATATTAATGATGAACTGACCGGTGATGAGACGGAAGCATTTTTGGCGCATATTGAGTCCTGCAGGAACTGCCAGGAAGAGCTGGAAATCTATTTTATGGTAGATGTCGGACTGAAGCAGCTGGACAAAGGCTACGGTACCTTTGATATCGCAGGGGCGCTGGAACGCAGAATCGAGGAATCCTATTCCAGGGTACACAGGATGTGGCTGTTCCGGTCACTTAAGTATGCAGTCAACACGCTCAGCATTATGGCAGTGATTGTGACGGTGCTTCTCCAGTTTCGAATCTGGTTTTTTTAAAATTGACAGGACAGGAGACAATAACATGAGTAAATTAGTACTGATAGACGGCCACAGCATACTGAACAGGGCATTTTACGGTGTGCCGGAACTGACCAATTCCAAGGGCCTTCATACAAATGCCGTATATGGGTTCCTGAGCATTATGTTCCGGGTTATCGAGGATGAAAAAGCGGATCACCTGGCAGTTGCATTTGACTTAAAAGATCCCACATTCCGCCACAAGATGTTTGAGGCATATAAGGGAACGAGAAAGCCAATGCCGGAAGAACTCCATGAACAGGTCCCTGTCATTAAGGAAGTGCTGGCCTCCATGGGCATTCCAATCCTGACACGTCCCGGCTATGAAGCGGACGATATCCTGGGAACGATTGCTAAGCGGTGCGCCGCCCAGGGAGTGGAGGTTTCTGTTGTCTCGGGAGACAGGGATCTTCTGCAATTGGCGGATGAGAAAATTAAGATCCGCATGCCGAGGACATCCAGGGGAACGACGGAGATCAAGGATTATTATCCTGCCGACGTACAGGCGGAATATCATGTGACTCCAACGGAGTTTATAGATGTAAAAGCGCTGATGGGAGATGCATCGGACAATATTCCGGGAGTTCCCTCCATCGGTGAGAAGACGGCCACCAGCCTGATCACGGCTTATGGTTCGATTGAGAATGCCTATGCGAATATCGATGAGGTAAAGCCGCCCAGGGCGCAGAAGGCGCTGAGGGAGCATTACGATATGGCTCAGATGAGCAAGGAACTCGCGACGATCTGCATTGACTGCGATATCGATTTTACGCTGGAAGACGCAAGAATCAACAATTTATATACACCGGAAGCTTATCAGCATATGAAACAGCTGGAGTTTAAGTCCATTCTCCAGAAATTTGATGCTGATGTTTTTTCTGCTTCGAAAGTGGAAGAGCATTTTAAAACCGTATCGGAGCTTTCCGAGGCGGAGAAAATTTTCAGTGAGGCAGCCGGAAAACAGGAAGCCGGAATGCAGCTTGTTATTGAGAACGGACAGGTGGCCGCTATGGCGCTCTGTTACGGCGAGGAAAAGATTTACAGCATTCCCGCAGCAGGCTTTATCACAGGTGAATATCTGGCAGAGCGGATGGAAGAGCTTTGCACGGCCGTTCCCTCTGTCAGCGTGCTGGATCTGAAGCCGCAGCTTCCGTATCTCAAGAACAGGGACAGGCGAGTGGTGGACGGCAGCGGCAACGATGGCGGCAGTGAGGCCATGTTCGACGCCGGTGTGGCCGGATATCTGCTGAATCCTCTGAAGGACACTTACGATTACGACGACCTTGCCAGGGATTACCTCGATATGACGGTTCCGTCTAAGGCCGATTTAATGGGAAAAACTTCATTTACGGCAGCATTTGACATGATGCCCGACAAGGCGCAGACCTGCGTCTGCTATATGGCATACGTGGCGTGGAAGGCCAAACCCGAGCTGGTTAAAAAACTGGAGGCATCGGGGATGCGCAAACTGTTCTTTGATATTGAGATGCCGGTTATTTACAGTCTCTATCATATGCAGGAAGAGGGGATCTGCGTACGCAGGGAAGAACTCAGGTGTTACGGGGAGAGGCTGAAGGTCCAGATTGATAAGCTGGAACAGGAGATTTATCAGGATACGGAAACTGAGTTTAATATCAATTCCCCCAAACAGCTTGGAGAGATCCTGTTCGACCGGATGAAGATGCCGGGCGGAAAAAAGACGAAAACCGGATATTCCACCGCAGCCGACGTGCTGGAGAAGCTGGCGCCGGAATATCCCGTTGTCAGAAAAGTGCTTGACTACAGGCAGCTTACAAAGTTAAAATCCACTTATGCAGACGGTCTGGCCGCTTTTATCAGGGAGGACGGCCGGATACACGGAACCTTTAACCAGACGATAACGGCTACCGGGAGGATCAGCAGCACTGAGCCAAATCTCCAGAATATTCCGGTCCGCATGGAGCTGGGCAGGGAAATCAGGAAGGTATTTGTCCCGCAGGAGGGATGCGTTCTCCTCGACGCCGATTACTCCCAGATTGAGCTGAGAGTCCTGGCTCACATGTCGGGGGATGAACGGCTGATTGACGCCTACAGGATGGCGGAGGATATCCATGCCATTACGGCATCGGAGGTGTTCCATGTGCCGCTTGAGGAAGTGACGCCACTGCAGAGACGTAATGCCAAGGCCGTTAACTTTGGAATTGTATACGGAATCAGCGCGTTCGGACTCAGTGAGGATCTGAGCATTTCCAGAAAAGAAGCCCTGGAATATATCAACCGGTACTTTGAGACATACCCGGAGGTGAAGAAATTCCTGGATCACCTTGTGGAGCTGGGAAAAGAGCAGGGCTATGTGGAAACGATGTTTGGAAGGAGAAGGCCGATTCCGGAACTCAAATCGGCAAACTTCATGCAGAGATCCTTCGGAGAGCGCGTTGCGATGAACTCCCCGATCCAGGGAACGGCGGCCGATATCATCAAGATTGCGATGATCCGGGTGGATCAGAGGCTGAGAAAAGAGAAGCTTCGCTCCCGTCTGGTGCTCCAGGTGCACGATGAGCTGCTGATTGAGACATGGACGGATGAACTTGAGAAGGTTCAGAAGGTTCTGGAGGAAGAGATGAAGAATGCGGCCCATCTTAAGGTGGAGCTTGAGATAGATATGAAGACAGGGCATTCCTGGTTCGAGACGAAATAAAAAGCAGGACGAAAAAGAACTGGGAAGTTCAAATTGAGATATAATGTCCGCAGAGCGGGCATTATATCTGCGCATTACAGTTTCTGCGTTCACCGCAGAAAGCTGGCGCTATTTTCCGTCGGAGACTCATGTGAACGTAGCGAACATGATATAACAGAAGCGGCAGGATGTGGAGGAAGAGAATGAAAGTCATCAGCATCACCGGAGGCGTCGGCTCCGGCAAGAGCGAAGTGCTTCGGATATTGCAGGAAGAGTTCGGGGCGGATATTATCATAGCGGACAAGGTGGCCCACCAGCTGATGGAGCCGGGGAAGAAAGGCTACGGCCGGGTGGTTGCCGCCTTTGGAACCTCCCTTCTGAGCGCTGACGGAAGTATCGACCGGCAGAGGATGGCGGAGCTGATATTCAGCGATAAGGATTCAATAGAGAAGATGAATTCCATCATTCACCCCATGGTATGGAGTGAAATCGAATATGCGATAGCCCATTCCGACAAAAATCTGGTGGCAGTGGAGGCGGCTCTTTTTGACGAGGAACACAACGCTATGTTTGATGAAATCTGGTATATCTTTACAAGCAGGGAAAACCGGATTAAAAGGCTGATGGAAAGCCGCGGCTACTCCAGGGAGAAATGCCTGGAGATTATGGCAAACCAGGTGTCGGAGGATGAATACAGGGCGCAGGCGGACCGTGTGATAGATAACAACGAAACAGTGGAAGAGATACGTACTCAGATAAAGAGTTACATTCACGGCCCCGCTGAAAAGCGCGGTTCCGCAATAGTAACGATAAAGAACATATTGGAAGAGGAATAAAACAGATGCGGATGGTAAGTATAGCAAGCGGCAGCAGTGGAAACTGCATCTATGTGGGCAGCGATGAGACCCATATTCTGATAGATGCCGGAATCAGTAATAAACGGATTGAAAAGGGACTGAATGAAATCGGGGTGACGGGAAATGATCTGGACGGAATCCTGATTACACATGAGCATTCCGATCATATAAAAGGGCTGGGAGTTCTGGCCAGAAAATACGGCACTCCGATTTACAGCACCAAGGAAACGCTGGAGGAAATCGGTAATGTGAAAAGCCTGGGAGATTACCCCAGGGAGTTATTTCGTCCTATCTGTCATGATGTGGACTTTTACATAGGCGACCTTGAGATAAAGCCGTTCCGCATAGATCACGATGCGGCCAATCCGGTGGCATACCGGGTCCAGAATAACCGGAGGTCGGTGGCGGTAGCTACCGATATGGGGCATTATTCACAGTATATCATTGACCATCTGCAGGGACTGGACGCCATTTTGCTGGAATCCAACCACGATGTAAAGATGCTGGAGGCAGGGCCGTATCCATATTATCTGAAACGGCGTATTCTCGGAGATTACGGCCATCTTTCCAATGAGAATGCAGGGCGTCTTTTGAACTGTATCCTCCATGACAACTTAAAACATATTTTCCTGGGGCATCTGAGCAAGGAGAATAATTATGAAGAACTGGCTTATGAGACGGTGCGTCTGGAGATAAGTCAGGGAGATTCGCCGTATACGGCGTCCGATTTTCCTATTACAGTAGCAAAGCGTGACGAAATGTCTCCGATTGTTACATTATAGATTTGTACTACTAAAAAGAGAAGACCAGAGAATCGAGGAGGAACCGCTATGAGCAAAATTATTATTACTATCGTTGGGAAAGACAGGGTGGGCATTGTTGCCAGAACGTGCAATTACCTGGCTGAAAACGGGATGAACATTCTGGATATCACGCAGACGATTCTGCAGGAGTATTTTAACATGATGATGATCGTGGATATTTCCGGATCCCCGAAGTCCTTTGACGATATGGCAAAGGAGCTTGAAAAGGTAGGCGAGGATATCGGCGTCACAATCCGCTGCCAGAGGGAAGAAATCTTTACCAGCATGCACCGCATCTGATAACGGGGCAGGAGAAAGGACGGAATAAACACATGATTAATATGTTTGAAGTAATTGAGACCAACAATATGATTGCCCATGAGAAGCTGGACGTACGTACCATCACGATGGGCATCAGCCTCCTGGACTGTATTGACAGCGACCTGGCGAAGCTGAATGAGAAGATTTACAATAAGATCACTTCCTATGCAAAGGATCTGGTATCCACCGGAGACGCTATTGGAAGGGAATTCGGAGTTCCGATTGTGAATAAGAGAATTTCCATTACCCCCATTGCGTTAGTCGGCGGCAGCGCCTGTAAATCCACGGAGGATTTTGTAGAGATAGCCAAGACCCTCGATAAGGCGGCGAAGGAAGTCGGCGTCAATTTTATCGGCGGATATTCGGCTCTTGTGTCTAAAGGGATGACACCTGCCGAGGAACGCCTGATCCGGTCGATTCCGCAGGCCCTTGCCGTGACGGACCGCGTGTGCAGCTCCATCAATGTCGGTTCCACAAAAACAGGTCTCAATATGGACGCGGTACGCCTGATGGGCGAGATTATCGTGGCGACGGCGGAGGCGACCAAAGATAAGGATTCTCTGGGATGTGCAAAGCTTGTGGTATTCTGCAATGCGCCGGATGATAATCCGTTTATGGCGGGAGCCTTCCACGGCGTTACTGAAGCAGATGCGATAATCAATGTCGGCGTCAGCGGTCCGGGCGTGGTAAAGACGGCGCTTGAGAAGGTCAGAGGGGAGAATTTTGAAGTCCTCTGTGAGACAATTAAAAAAACTGCGTTTAAAATCACCCGTGTCGGCCAGCTTGTAGCACAGGAAGCTTCCAAACGTCTCGGTGTTCCATTTGGGATTATCGATCTTTCCCTTGCGCCGACTCCTGCGATCGGGGACAGCGTAGCCGAGATCCTGGAAGAAATCGGACTTGAGCGTAGCGGAGCGCCTGGAACGACGGCTGCCCTTGCCATGCTCAACGACCAGGTGAAGAAGGGCGGTATCATGGCTTCTTCTTATGTGGGAGGCTTAAGCGGCGCATTTATTCCGGTCAGCGAGGATCAGGGTATGATCGATGCTGTGGCGGAAGGGGCGCTCACCCTTGAAAAACTGGAGGCGATGACATGTGTATGTTCCGTCGGCCTTGACATGATCGCAATTCCCGGTGATACAAAGCCATCCACGATTTCAGGCATTATTGCAGATGAGGCGGCCATCGGTATGATCAACCAGAAAACCACGGCCGTCCGTCTGATTCCGGTAATCGGAAAGAAAGTCGGCGATACGGCTCAGTTCGGCGGCCTTCTGGGCTATGCGCCGATTATCCCGGTCAATAAATTTTCCTGTGACGCCTTCATAGGCAGGACGGGACGCATCCCGGCGCCGGTTCACAGCTTTAAGAATTAAAGTTAGTTGGGGCCCGGAGGACGAGTACGGAACGGACCACGGATGTTCCCGTCTGCGTCCTCCGGGCCTCAATTAGTAACAGAAAGATGGAATAGCAATGGCTGATAAAAGAGAATTGGAAGAAGCGTTCCGCTTCTTTTTAAACGGGGAGCTGGAACGGATGATTTTCAGCAACCCCCGCAACCGTGATCATTACATCAAGATGACTGTGCGTCCCCTTATGCTTAAGGGGACGCTGAAATTTCAGGTGGAAGAGTTTACGGAAAAACAAGCGTTTCAAAAAAATATGGACAGGGAAGAAGCACTTTCTTATCTGCTTAAGCAGCTTGACAGTCTCTACCGGAATGGGGAGGTCGTCTCAGGGGCCGGTTCCATGAATGTCCTCGTTGGTAAAAAGGGGACGGTCACTGTGAAGAAAAAACTGAAGATAGCACCCGGACAGAAGGGAAAGGGCTCTGCCTCAGGAAATGATCTGTCTGCGGAGGCTATGGAGCGCCTGGCGAGCCATAACCGGAAGAAAAATTACGTTTTGGCGGAAGGCACTCCGGTTCCCTTTCTGGCGGAGCTTGGCGTGATGACGGCGGACGGAAAGGTAGTGAAGGCGCGGTATAATAAATTCCGCCAGATCAACCGGTTCCTGGAGTTTATCGAGGATATTCTGCCGAGGCTTGACCGGAACCGGGTAAATACCATCATCGATTTTGGCTGCGGCAAGTCATACCTGACGTTTGCCATGTACTATTATCTGAAGGAGCTTAAGGGCTATCCGATTCAGGTGGTGGGACTGGATCTTAAAAAGGATGTAATTGCGCTCTGCAACCGGCTAAGTGAGAAATTCGGCTTTGAGAATCTTCATTTTTACCATGGCGATATTGCCGGTTATGAAGGCGCCACTCATGTGGATATGGTGGTGACGCTCCACGCCTGCGACACGGCCACGGATTACGCGATGGCGAAAGCGGTCAGATGGGGAGCGGATGTAATTCTGTCCGTGCCGTGCTGCCAGCATGAGCTGAACAGCCAGATAAGTAACGGGCTGCTCCAGCCGGTTCTGGGCTATGGACTGCTGAAGGAGAGGATGTCCGCGCTTATCACCGACGGTATCCGCGCGCAGCTTCTGGAGCAGTGTGGATATAAGACGCAGATACTCGAATTTATCGATATGGAGCATACGCCGAAGAATATTATGATACGGGCGGTGAAGCAGGGAAAACCAAAGAAGGATGAAGGGCTGGAACTTCAGAAATTAATGGAGGAGCTGCACGTGGAGCCGACTCTTTACCGGCTGCTTCGGGAAGAATTGTAAATACCAAGGAAGAGTAAATGAAAAGGGAATGCGTCTCATGAGGCGTGTTCCCTTTCCGGCTTTGCGGAGACGGTATCAGGCAGCAGGCCCTGGGTTCCTATTCACACGGCAATGTCAGTTAGTTAACAGTGTAATAAATTGGAGATTTAACTGAGGTTGGGAGGACGCGTCCGGAACGGACCATGTCCGGTGTGGTGAGGGGGATGGCTGAGTCTTCCGTCCCCGTGGGAAGTTGG